>JGI26081J50195_1000137_pt1 | contig 30622 bp, 43 predicted proteins | sample SaaInl74LU_5_DNA_FD_50195 | JGI IMG/M metagenome (IMG submission 50195) | reverse complement strand
TTTCATGTCTTCTTGGTTTTGAATTAATTGCTTAATAGATGTGTCTAAATGAATATAACTCGGGTCTTCCATCTTCTGCTTTAAACTTACAAAAGATTCTAAGAGTTCTTTAATTATGTCTTGATTTGTTTTCTCGCTCATGTCTAATTATGCTCTTTTTTTCAGATCCAGTTGATCTTGGATCCATCTTTTGCCTAAAGGATTCTGAATTGGTGTTTTTAAATGCTTCTCAATCTCCTTTTCAGACATTCTTATAATTTGTTTGTTGTCATAAGATGAATTATCAACGATTAACATTCTACTAGGGCTAAATAGTCTCTGGAATTTACCCATGTTATCCTGTACCTCTTGCCACATTAATCTAACCATGTCATCACCCAATTTGCGCTCTCGCATTCTATTTCTTTCCATAGCAACTTCAAGTGACGTATTCACAAAGACCATATAGGTATCATAGCCCAGATCTTGATAGATCTTTCTCTGTCTCTCGATTTTGTTGTAGTCTTTACCAGTGCCATCGATTACTTGTCCTAATCTCTGATTCATGTAATTCGTCTGCATCTTTTTAGTTAGGTTCTTAGCATTATCTCTAACTTTCATCACCTCAGCCCAAACTTCAGGGTCCTTAGCATACTTGGCTAATTCAGATGCACTATAACCGGCACTTTTAAGAGCCTTCTCAAAAGCATTGTCGTTATTAACCAGTTTTAGCCCAGTTGCGTAAGAAACTGATGAAATAGCTCCTTTTGGAAAATCAAAAAGTTCAGTAGCAACATAAGACTTACCACTACCTGGCCCACCGGCCATAAAAAAGGCCTTTAGAATGCCAGGATCATAAACTCCTTCACCTATAAATTGTTCTAATGTTAGTACATGTTTCATGCGATATATCTCTTCTATTTACTTTATATATCAACATGAAAAAGGGGACCTATTGGTCCCCTATATATCTGCTATGTAATTAGATCTTAATTAATGTACATATTGAGCTCAAACTTATTACCCATGCCATAAATTTGAACATGTAGTGCTTTCTTCTGCTCTTTGCCTTTCTTATAAAGAGTTAATGTATCTTTCTTAGTCTGGCCATCGTTTGGTTTAAAATAAGCGTCAACGTATGCGTTACCATACTCTTCTTGGTCTAATTCATAACCCATTGAATTAGCATACTTTTCAACCTCATCAATTGTCGATGAGTACTGATTATGATAGACCTGAAAATCTGACTTGGCCTCGTTTAAGAATTGTTCATTTGTAAGTAAATGTTTCATAATTATATGCCTAAATCTTTGTGTAATATTTTCATGAATCCTTCGTAATTATGAGATCCATATTCTTCTTTTAGTATTTTACCAACTGCTAATGCAAAGTCTTTGTAGCTCATACTGTCATCAATCTTAATGATAGCCTTGTTGATTTCACCAGCAAGTTTGTCTGATTCCTTTGACTCTACAATGTAGTCGTACTTCTCCATTGTCTCTTTAACAACAGCTTCAATCTTCTGTTTAATCTCTTCACGCATCTTATAGTTAGTGCTTGGGCCGAAAGCGCCACTTACCATATTACCAACTACTTTATCAATGAATACCTTAACTTTACCTTCTGAGATGTAAGACTCACTGATCCATTCAAACTTATCTCTCTTGAATCTTTTCTCAAGGTCCTTGATTAGATCTTCTGGGCCTTCATGGTCCGTAGTCTCAAACCATTCGTCTCTGTACTTGAATGCACCGTCGTAGTCAACCCTAGTGATTTCGCCATCTGAAAAGACTATTGAGTTGTCGTCATCGTTCCATGAAATAGTGATCTTCTTCTCCTCTATAGTGCTTAATTTATCATAGTACTTAGGATCTTCAAAGATATGGTCTTTAGCAATCTCGTAAGCCTTCTTAGAGTCGTTAGTGTGTTCAACTTCGACCTTTTGTCCTTTGGCCAGTGCAGCTTCAATCTCTTCTAAAGAGATGCCATGTTTATCTGCTAGATCTTGAGCAGACATACCATTGGCAACACCACCTTTAAAGAACTCTTCAAATAGTTTTACCTTCTTCATTATCCTTTTTTAAGTTTTTTGTCATGTCCACCATCGCGAACTTCTTTTGCAACATCTTTATCAGCGTCGCCCCAAGTACCTTCACCTTTAGTTAAGAATGCGTTAACTCGAGCGTAGCCCCATTGTTCTTGACCTGCTCCAGGTCTGTGGCCGCTCTTCCAAGCTGCCATACCACGACGCATGATGATTCTTAAGATACCGATTGGTACGCCAGTATCTTCAGCTTTCTTCTTAAGTGCCTTTTCAATATCTGGGTTGTCAATTGGACCTCTGTCACCTTCAGCCTTCTCTTCGTTTATTACAGACTCTTTAAGGTCCATACCAAGTTCTTTGCTGATTTTCTTTAAGTCTCCATCATTATCATAGAATACTTTAACCCATTCAGGATTTTGACTTTGAGGTCTTGTTACAGGTATGTAGTGAATCTGAACATATTTGTCTCCTCTTCTAGTTTCACCATATTCAACATCTAAATGTTTGTAAACATTTTTAAGTCTGTATTTAGCATTGTCTATATAATGTGGGTCAACTGCCTCTGGAAGTGGCTTTGCATCAGCATATCTTAGCTTGTTATACCACTGATTAGATAGGATATAGTTAGCCGCAAAATCTTTTAGCTCTTTCTCACTACCGAATCTTCTACCACCAGCATCAATATCATGGCCTTTGTAGTAGAGGTTGTAGTTAGCACCTCTTGAATCCTCTTTAGTCTTAAGAAAAACGATCTCGTCATTACCAATATACTTGTCTGGCATCTTACTTTCAGTAAGTGCTTCGTTAGATTCATCATCTCCATACAACTCGTGGTATTTCTTAGTGAATTTAGAAGTCGTAACCTTGCCTTTTTCTCTGGCTTCCTTATCACCAGGCATCTCTTTGTATGCATCTTGGTCATCGTCGTCCATTTCAGCCTGCTTCTTGATCTGGTCCTCTTTGTCTTCAACCTCTGCATCATCAAGTCCAGTATGATATGGATCTGGTCCTGGTTTATTTTCACCTTCGTTGAACCTCATATCCATAGCAATGCGATAACCTGCCATATACTCTTCACGGCTTAAGCCCATCTGCTCACAGTACCAGTCGATGTAGTCCTTTGGACCAAAATGTTCGTCCGGGATATACTGTGTAATACCCTTTACGTATTTGTTGCCTATAAATATTTTCATGATAGTGTGAATAAGTATTTTAGTTTGTCAACTTCGGCTAAGATCATTCTAGCCTGGTCGAAAACCTCTTCGTTCTCAGTAGAACTACAGATCATCTCAAGCTTGTTGTTAAGTAGATCATAAGACTTAGCTATAAAATCATTGACGTTTTCTTCTGAGTAGTCTACAAGTGAGATTGTAGCAGCCATGCCCAAGGTTGGACGGCCTTTGATGCCCATCAACATCTCTGCTAGCACGTCTGTTAGATCTAAGAATGTTGTGTAGAATGCACCTAAAGCCTGGTGTCTAGCATAAGATTCAGTTTGCCAGTGAAAGATGTGAGCCTGATCTCTGAGGCCTAGTATACTTACGAAAAATGTACCGTAAGCTTCATCTGCTTGACCAAAGTTTTCATTAATGTACTCGTTGTATTTCTTTGTTATCATGTATTAAAATGTTTGATTTCTTTATCTATATATCAATCAAACATTTCAATTAGGTTCTCGTTCTCAATTACACGCTTGATAGCAGCATCATAGTTCTTGGCTTCAGCGTAGTTGCGGTCCAAGTACTCAAGATATTGCTCCTCAGTTTTAAGGTCATGCAGGTACCTGGACTGAAAGAACGCATAGTCATAGACTGACTCTTTCCAAGTGTCATAGTATGCATGCGCCAGATTGGTACCTTTGGCAGTAGTGCAGCGCATTCTAGCCTGCTTCATGCCGAATAGATTGTGATTGGTACGGAAGATGTTAGACTGAAAGTGACCACTCTCGATCATTGCCTGCGCCATTACAATATGCGGGAAACGTACATTTAAGTCTTTAAGCATTTGAGTCAAACGCTCCTTGCTGAATGAGCTGTCGTTTGCATGTGTGATAATCATCATCTTCTCCTCAATCGGCATACGCTCTATTGCGTATTTAGTACCGGCTTCAAAGCCACTTTGACGTGAGTACCTTGACGTTAGTGTTAACGCAAGTGTGATTAAGGCCACAGCACTAGCTGCAACATAGGCTACCTTTTTGAGATTTACCTTTTCAAAGGTAAGCTTCTCGCCTGAGTACTTATAAATCATATTATTGGATATAGATAAAATCTGTCTTAAATGCCATTTGGTAATCTGACTGCAATTGTTTTGCCTCTTGCATTGTTTCTGCAGTGTCGATAACTTCTCTTGTGTGTGCTGATTGGTAAATGATGTTGTACATTGTCTCTTTGTTGTTGATTACAGTGTAAATATAATAAAAAAACCCGAAACTAAAAAATTTCGGGTCAATTATTTTGCAATTATTTTGCTTTAGAACGTCAGCATGAACGCATCGATGATCTCCTTTGCCTCTTTCGAGCCAACCTCAACACCAAAGTGGTCGGCCAACATTAGATTGATGCGATCCCATTGATCATCATCAGCAAGTTTATTAAGCTCGTCTTCGTTCTTCTTAATAAACTTCTTAAGGTCCGATCTTAGACTCTCGTTTAGAAAGTCGTTAAAGTTATTGAATAGCTCCATGATTAATTAGGCCAGATCATTACAGTGCCAGCATCATACCATTCGCTGTACCATCCGCGTTTATTTAGCTCTTTCTCCCATGAGTTAAGAACTCCGAATGTTCTGTTCTTATAGTCTTCTGAATAATATGCATAAATTACTTTACCTTTCCACTCTTCTCCGTTTTCACCTGTAGTCCAGATTCCGCCTTCAGCACCGTCAAACTCTTCAGAAGTTCTAGTAAAACTTAAGGTCTGATCTAACCAGTCCATCATTGCGTCACGATCTAGAGCTTTACCTTCAGTAATTACTGATTCAACAACAGCTTTACCCGTTGAAATCATCATATCGAACCATCCTTTGGGGTGATGTCCTTTTTCTCTATGACTATCTCTATAATCATATCCGTCACCTTTTGGTTCAAGTATATAGATTGTTTTACCATCTTTAAATTTAACTACATCTCCTTTTTTTAACTTAGTACTTTCAGTAACTACTGATTCGTTTTGAGCGTCAGCCCAAGCAATATTCCAATCATCTATATCAAATTTGTAGAATGCTACTAAATCTGCAATTTTATCATTTGAAGCTGGATCATCATCTCCTCTTTCAACTTCAGTGACATCATAATAGTTATTTGTAATGAATGTAGCAAGTTCTTGTTCAGATGGTCTTCTACCTAATTCTGCAATTACTTTTTTAACAGTATTGTATTTACCAACATCTTCGCGTTTTTCAGTAACTACAGATTCTTTAACTTCACTTGCTAGTTGGTGTATGTCTGACATAACGCTTTCTGTTAGCTCAAGACCTTCAATAACACCATCGCCACCGTCTAAGGCATCAAATACTGAGTTAAGTTCGTTCTTGGCTGTAGTTACCGCAGAGTGCATCCAAGGATCAAATGAGAAACCACCGTCATATCTTTCTCTAAGCATTGTAGCATAGTCGATACATCTTTCAAGTTGACCGTAAGTCATCTCGTCGCTGTAGTCTTCTTCTTCGTTGATAAAAGATTCAGCAAGTCTCATCTCTAGTGTACTTCTCTTAGCGATTAACTTTTGGATCTGATCTTCGACCTTGTTCAGTCTATCACCATATTCATCAGCAATTGGTCCACCTTCAACCTCAGCCTCTTGTTCCATGTCGATTAGCATTTGACCTCTGTCTGCATATAGATCTTTTAGGTCTTGGCTAATTTGCCATAGGTCATCTTCAGCCTTCATTCTTTGTTTACCATAAAGTGGTCTACGTTTTGGTTTTGCAAGCTCTTTTTCACGATTCATTTTAGCAGCTCTAAAAGCAACTAGAACTGGATCGTTCATACCAGCTTCAGTAACTGCTGATTCGTTTAAGTTTTTCTTTAAGAATGCTGTTAAGTCTTTATGAATTTTTTGTGAATCTGATGCCTTTATTACACCACGTTCTTCTAAAAAATTTAATATCCTATTACTAAGAGTTACCTCTTTAACAGCTTCAGTAACTACTGATTCATTATATAAATGAACATAGTTGCTTCCTTTTTCAGAATAAATTGATTTGATTTCAAATTCTTTCTGCGCTTTAGTATAATATGCTTTAAAGAATAAATTAGTATCTAGTTCTCCAAAGAAATGGTCTGATTTACCAATAAAGAATTCTGCATTTGGATAAAGCTCTAAAACTTCTTCTTTTGTTTTAGCGTTTAAAACATCTCTATTGAAATCTTTTACAAATTTAGCTTCAGTAACTACTGATTCAGTAATTTCTTTACCTTTTTTAATTGAGTATTCCCAAATTAGAACATCTCCAATCTCATTTTGTATTCTTTGAACATCTTTCTTTGAAAGATTAAATACTAATACTGATTCATATCCTTCATCATCATCAAATTCTGTAACGATGTGTCTGTAATCATCGCCAAATAGGTCTTCTAACTCGCCAACTAACATTGCCTTAGGCGCTGGTGTTGCGATTTGATATATTTGAGTATTTTTAGCAACAGCTTCAGTAACTACTTTTTCATCAACTGGCTCGAACATTCTTTGCATCAACTCAAAATCTTTCTTAAAATAAGATCTTAAGTAACTTCTAACTGCATTGTCAATTAGACCGTCACGGTCGGTTTGGTACTCTTCCCATTCATCCCAGTAAAAGTCAACTGCGTCTTCAGCAGCAGCTCTTAACTTAGAATCAAATGGACTTGGCATCCTCTTTGGGCTACCAGCATCCTTGTGGATTGCCTTATTCATAATGTTTTGGTCTGAAGAACCCCAATCTTCACTAACGTTATTAACCTTTTCAATTAGAGAATCCCAGTTTAAACCTTCATTTGCAGCGATAACTTTGTCCATATCTTTCTTTAGAGACTTACCGTAGTAATCTTCAGTGTAGGCCTCTTCAACTTTAACTGGAGCTAAGATGCTTCCAAGTTTCTTATCCAAGAACATCATGTAGTGTTCACCGTCGATTGTAGATTTATAATCTTTAGGTGCCTTGTCCCAATCCTTCTTAGAAATAGTTTTATAGTACTTAATCTCATTCTTAGCTTCACCTACTAGTTCTGCGTCAGCGTCTTTTAAACCAACTGCATCGTCAAGTTCAGCNTCAAGTTTCTTCTTAGAGATAGTTAGTGTTTTAAGCTGAGTTAGTAGATCTTCTTTCTCTTGACCTTCTGCTGCTTTCCACTTNTCAACAGTGTCTTTCATCATNGCNGTNACTTTAGCCCACTCTTTTTGAATCTTAGTGATTGAGCGAGTCTCATTAACCTTTGATTCTAAGATTCCGTAAAGTTCACCTATCAAGTCTTTATCAACTGGTATTTCATCTTCATCTTCCTGTGAAGCACCAATATGTTCTGTTGCTGCTTCTATGTTTTTTGAAGTTGTTTTGTAGCCTAAATTTTTAATGATACTTTCAATAGTTTCTTCAAATGTAGAAGTACCACTATTAAATGCTTTAATATCCTTTAGAGCATACATAACATCTACCTTCTTTGCCTCGTTAGTTTTAGATTCGTAGTATTCGTCTTCATCATACTCAGGCTCTACATACCAAGACTGATCTGGATCGCTTTCTGGCTCTTGTGTAAAGTCATGCTTCTTCCAGTTGTATCTTGGATCTGTAACCAGTGCTGGATATAAAACCTTTCTGCCTTTATCTTTAGTCTTTAACTTATCAAATGCAACGTCAATCCCTAACTGTCTCAGCTCTTTGAATGGTCCTTTAACCGCTTCTAGGTCCTCTTCAGTGTAACCGTTCATTCTCGCAAGCAATTCGTAGTAGTCCATACCACCGAATTCACCGTAACCATCATACTTGTCCTCTTTATACTGATTGCCCTCGTTGTCGTACATGTAGACTGTGATTCTGTTCTCGCGCTCAGAACCAATCTGTTCACCAGTATCTTGAGTCATCCACGAGAATTGACCTTCGTTGACCGGTAGTGCGTTAGCAGCTGCAGTCTGTAGTGCATTTAGGGCTACAAGTTTGTTTTCAAACAAGTTTAGCGCTTCAGCAGTAGCTAAAGGCTCTTTAATTGACTCAACTAAAGATTTAATCTTGTTGATGTTCTTGGTCTCTACTTGATAGAGCGCTTCGGCGATCATTCTGGCTGAATATTTGCCAGCTTCTGGTGCCGTTCTATTGTTAAAATTGATAAAAGACATATGTTTTGTTTTTATTTGCTTTATGTATATATCAAACTAAAAAAGGGGTTCCTGAGAACCCCTTTAAGATCTTTAAGCTGGTAGACTTACTAAAGAATAATATCTCCTAGGTCGAATGTGGTAGCTACTTTTATAAGCATCTTTGGATCTTTTGCACTTATCACTATAGCACCATTGGATACTCTTTTAACTCCTGCATCTTTACCACGAAACGCGGTATCTGTTGTATACTCTAAGTTCCATTTTGAACCTAGTGTTGAATCAGATATTCTAGCGCCTGTTACTTCTACTTTAGCTGCCTTTAATGCTTTATTATCTGCAATTGGTTCGGCAACAGTTCCTTCTCCAAACTGCTTACCAAGAATCTTCTTGAACTCCATACCAGTTATGGTTTTACCTATAGCTCCTTTAAGTATATCAAGTACGGCATCAAATTTCTCAGGTGAGTTTCCATAAGAATCAATTCTTCCTAATTTAACCTTAGCCTTCGCCTCGTTTAATTCCTGTGAAGCTACAAAGGCTTCAAATAATTTTACGTGTTTCATTGTTTTCACTGTTTTTATTTTTTTATATATATCAAACTAAAAAAGGGGTTCCTGAGAACCCCTTTTAGATCTTTAAGCTGGACCACCCACTCCGAAGACCCAAATTGCAGCGTCGTCAGCAACGTCTAACAATCCTTGAAGGACAAGATCATCGTATGATGAGTCTTGGATTTCGAATTGTTCACTGTTGACAGTTACTTGGTTTGGCACATCTTCAAAAGGTTTAGTCGCTTCTTCTGAAATGATGTCTGCCATGTTCTGTAAAGATATTTTGTTTGAGATGAAGAAGTGATTTCCTTCATATTATATATCAACAGAGCGGCAAATTGTTTATGTAAAAAACGTAATTTTTTAAAATTCTTACTTAAGAATCCTAATACCCATGTTAGAGTTAAACGGATTGCTCATAGAACCTTTCTGTTCAAACTTAAATGTAGCAGTTTTAAAGGGCACTGCTTTAAATGCACAGATATTCTTCTTAACGTTAACATCTAGGTAGAGTTGTTTAACATCGGTTGCCATTTGTGAGAATTTAGTTAGCTCTTCACCATAAAGGCTATTTAGCTCTTTTACAACCTCAACCATCAGCGGATAGAAGATAACACCAATTCGTTTAATACCCATTTTTGGGTATTCATCAGTGTATGAGTCTAACATCTTTTGATTCCATGACAAGCCTGATAGGTCCCATAGTTTTGAAATAAATGTTTTGAATTCTTCTACATTATTATATAGACCATCTAAATAATCTTCTACTTTAGACTGTTCCATTTGTTCTGGGCCTAGGCCTGTTGCTTCTGAAAGAAACCAGAAGCCAGAATTCTTTTTATCAGTAATATTCTTTGTACATAGATTAATGACATTGTCGTAAGTGCCACTTCTAGATAGTTTTGGTGCATTAATCCACGCTAATATAAAGTTGCTAAAGAAGTCAGTCTCTTTAGAACCTTCTGGCATTATTTTGCCAGCTTCATAAAGATCGTTAATTTTTCTAACAATAGTATCTCCAGTTGGAGTACCACCTTTACCTGCTTTGGATGAAACACTGTAGCCATCAAAATAAAAATCAACTAGCTTTTCATTAGAAGCCGTAGGATATGAAAGTCCAGTGCCTATGTCTTTAAGTAGATTAAACATTGCAATCCCACCTAGGATCTCACCATAATCGTTCTGGAAGTTGTTAACCGAAAGTTGATCGATGCCCTCAAATAATTCACTAGGTACCGAATACTCTATTGTTTGAATTGTAGCGTTAGCATAGCTTTCAAAGTCTACAAACTTACCTTTATTGCGTGAGTCGTCTAGAACATGTTGTGAAATTTCGAGTATGAATCTTTTGTAATTTTCAGGATAGTCTTTATTTAAGATTGTTGGTTTAACTGCTGCAATTAGAGACTCACCAGTCTTATATCCATTTTTAGTTATACCAAGTCGATCTGGCGTTAAGTCTTTTTTACCTATTACCGAATGATCTCCACTAGCTCCTACTTTATATCTGTTGGTAATTACAAAGAAGTCACCTGGTACATAAGATCTACCTAATTTATCTGTAAATGGTCTGCTAAGAATAATTTTATAAGCAGCATAGTCACTTGAAACCGGGCCAACGCCTAAGTTTTCTATTTCATAATCCTTTGAGTTGAAACCGCCTATATTTTCAATAAATTTAGAGATGTTAGTTTCAGCTTCACCTTCGTTTGAACCAAAGTTAGCTCTAAGAACTTCACCAGTATCTCCCTTTCTAGAAGAAACTCCTGCAAAGTCATTTGACTTCATGAATTTTTTAAAACCTTTTAGCCAAAAATCTTGAGTGGCCTTCTTTGAAGGTTGTTTAGTTTCATTTAATGCTGCTGCGAATCTTGCTCTAATATCTCCGGTAGTGTGTCCCATATTACTTGATTGAAAATTTCTTATCTGCTTTATATGTTGTGATCTTTACTTCGCTATACTCTTTCTCTAGTGACTTAACCAGCTTTAAATTGGCATCATCGTCGTCAAAGAACTGTAAGTCAGTGTAACCCATGTCGATTAGCTCTCTAAAGGCTGCCTTCTTTCTGTCTGAGATTGCACCTTTAAAGCCATGTACTGAGTCGTTAACTGCAAAGATCAGGTCCTTATCAATTCTAAAACCAACATGCTCTCTAAGCCACTTGTAGATCATCTCACGGTCATCTCTAGCTGTTACTATGCCTACTGCAAGCTTCATCTTATAAGCCTCTTTAAAGATCTTTAAGTAGTACTCTATCAGTTGGCCTGCCTTCATCACTTCTAGACTTTTAAAATCATCAAAGTCTAGACTGTGGTGTGGCTGCTTTTCATATTCGTTAAATTCTTCTGGTGTTAAAGAGTAACACTCACCAGTTTTATTGTCACAGACTTTAATCTTAGCATCTGTAATAACTAGAGTATCGTCTAGATCAAAGACTACAATTTTAGAGCCATGATAAGGCTTACCTGCCCGCAGGGCTTCGTCTAAAAAGTCTTCGTATTTTGTTAAATGCTTCATAGTTTTTTATAGAGAAACTTAATCCTTTGTTTCTTTTATATATTTGTGGCCACCTGGCAATTCTTTCTCCGCGTTTAAACGCCATAGCATGTTATTAGGTACGATAAACTTACGCTGATGGTCATAGACATAGAACGTGGTCTTCCAGATGTTCTGGCGCACGATACGTGCCCTCTTGTTGCCGTTAATATAGACGATGTCGTCTACGTTGAAGTCATTGCCCCATAAGAACTGCATACCGATCACAAAATTCTGTACTGAATCCTTGAATGCAAACGTAATGATGGCGACTATTGTAAGCCAGCCCCAGTCTGCGATGTACTGTTGGATTATTTCTTTCATCTTAAGAGTCCTTTGTTGACCAAGTTGTTTATCAGGTCAATCTGGCTCTTCATAATGACGTTGGAAGCTGTACTTCTGTCTAAGAATCTTGCGTCGTTGACCTCTTCTATCTGCAGTTGAGACTTAGGCACTTTAGGCTCTTTAAGACCAATCTGTTCTAAACTATCTATCTCTGCAATAAAATAGGTTACGATCTTGTTATATTTATACTTGCGTGAAGTAACTACAAATGTATGTGAACTGTGATCGATCAACTTCTTAGGTACTTTAATACCCACTTCTTCAAATGTCTCTCTGATTGCTGCCTGTAACTCAGTTTCACCAGGGTCAATACCACCTTTCGGTATACCGTAGCCAGTTTTAAAATTACGACCAGTTGTGTGCGCTAACAAGACTTGGCCTTGCCAGATAATGGCAATACCTGCTGAGCGTTTCTCGTTCAACTGCTCATTAATAAACTCTCTATAGTTCTTAATCTGTTTCAAATCGATCGGTTTGGTCGCTCTCTTCTATTCTTCTTAATTCTTCTTGAAGTTCAAACATACGCCATTCAAAGTCAAAGAGCTCTTGTTTGCTAATCTTATTGGCCTTAAATGATCTTTGCGCCTGTTTGTATTCTTGAGTAAGTCTCTTGAGTGCTTTTTTTAAATCACTTCTAGATTTGTTTGTAGAAGTAGCCGGTATTCTAGCCGGCTTTTGGTCGGTTTTCATTCGTCTTGGTTCAACTACTAGTTCAAACTCTGCGAAAAGGTCTAGAAATTTATCTACATTGCTCATATGTCGGTCTGCCTGTTTTTAATTTAGCAATTCCATGTGTTATATATCATGAAATTAAGCTAATATTTTACTACTTTGCGTTAAATTTATTTTTAACGCGCTCTGAGATAGGTATAGGCTCACCACCTTCATCGATCCTAACAAACACTATACTGGTTGACAAGATGTTTGTCTGTTGCCCAGAATAGACGTTATGGGCTCTAGCCTCAAGGTACATGGTAACGCTAGTATTACCAAACTTTACTACATTTCCGTAAATTTTAAGTAGTTGGCCTTCACGTGCTGGTTTATTAAAGACACATTCGTCAATTTTTACAGTCACCATACGCGGTGTATCACATACTTGCATTGCATAACTTGCTGCTGCAGCATCTAGCCAAGCTAGTAGTTTACCGCCAAACAGGTTAGAGTGAAAGCCCAGGTCACTCTTTTTAATAGGATGTGTTGTAATTAATTCCATCTCACTCATTTACTATAAATTCATGCCAATCTTTACCTTCAGGATCTTTATTTGGAAAGTAGAAGATTACGAGCCAGTTGTCAAATCTAATTGTTTTCTTAAAACCGCTTGGTACAACAGCACCTGTAGTCAGTCTGTTGGGTGTTCCTTTAAACACCACGTCAATCTCTACATTAACCTCATAGAACTTAGCAAGATCCTTTTCGAATTGCTCTAGACGCGCCCAGACGCCTCTGTTTAAAGACTGATGTTGTAATGCACAGTTAACATAGTTGAAAGTTTGATAGAGTGTATCTCGATCACAACTAAACGAGCTTGCTGGCACCATATGGCCCTTGTCCCAAACATTGTCTTCATAGTCCTCATCATCTGATGTATGGATAGAGTCGGGTTTGAAAAAGGACATGCCAGTTCTTTCTGCTTTGCCAAAAGGACACTTAACAGTGTACTTAATATGTAAAGGTTGTTCTAGAGCTTGTGAGTATACAATCTCATAAAGTCCTGTTTTAATCGTATCTTGACCATAAAGCGGAATACTTGCTAATATCAAGAGTAGTATGTATATAGTTCTTTTCATTTCTTATTAGTTGTCAGGCATTTAACACAAATTCGATACAATCTTAAACCTGGAGGGATCTTATCACCGCAACTTTCACATGTAGGCCAATCTTTTTTATCTGGCTTTTGCATAAATTATCTCTCCGTTCAACATAATTGACAAAACGTTGTCAAAACTACTTAAAAAAGTGTTCTGAATCGCCTTATCAACATCAACATCTTCTAGTTTAAATGTTTCTATGTGTGTTTTATATTGGATAATGAGATTGTTTCTTTTTTCTTTAGTAGACATAACCTTCTCTCTTGTTCATATATTTAGCTAAAACGGCATGCATGTGTGCCGTGTGTTTATAGTTAGCAAAGACTTCTCGCATGTTGCCATCTAGAGGACTCTGAGCCGCTAGAAACTCACCACCGATTAGATCTATTCTAGGCACTCCTACGTTATGTGGATCTGTCCAATACATCTGCTGTGGTGAACCTGTTATAATAGCCTCATCGTGCCATAGATAGACACCATTATCTTTCAGTACCTTAGAAAAGATAGCATCATCTTCATAGTCTTTAAATCCATCCGCATTAAAGGTTGGATAGTTGTCGCGCAGTACTTCACATGCTCTTCTGCTTAAAACAAAACCACTACCACCACTTAAGCTTAGATTTGCGTCATACTTGCTCTGGTCTATCTGGATCAGGTTCCTGCCCCATGGCCACCAGCCCATTCTTGGCCAGACTGCACCACTAGCCTCTATCTCTGGTTTCTCTAGATAGCTGTCTAACAACATAGGAAACCTATCCGGGTGTACAAATGTATCGAAACTTGTAATAAAGAGATAGTCAAAATCTCTGTTCTCTAGAGCCCACTTTATAAAGTAGAATCTTTTAAGGATAAAGTTTCTGTCTAGATCATCAGTACAATTACAGAGTAGATCTTCACCTTCTAACTTATACTCACCTTCTATTTCTAGGTTTGAAACTGATTTAATAACTTCAATGCCCTTTTCTCTTAATACCGGGATCCAGGTTTCGTATGCTTCTCTTTGCTGCGCCTGGTACTTTTCAATTTTACAGTCCGGTAGGTTTATGATAACTTTTGCCTTCATAGTTTATCTTTAAATCTGTATTCTAGGTCTTTTATTTGTGCCTCTTCTGCTGTCATCTTAGTTATATCTGTGATGGTAGATCTTATCTGTACCAGACTCTCTACCTATGTCGTAAAAACTTCTCATTTTATCTCTTTTAACCAGTGTAATACATTTTCTTCTGGATGCCAGCCCAGCTCTTCTTTAATTTTAGTGATGTCACTTAGACTACGGCGTGGTTCATCTCTAGCCTCTATCCACTTAATCTCACCACCCAATGCCTCGGCCAGTTCAATCACGCGATACTCCTGACCGCTACCTACGTTGTAGATCGGCATGACTGTTTCATAGTCACATTCAAGTGCCAGCTCACAGGCTCTAACCACGTCACCAACGTAGACGAAGTCTCTAGTCTGCTGGCCATCACCAGTCACTGTAATTGGCTGATAAGACTCATATTGCTTTAAGAAGATTGGCACTGCTGAAACATAGCCGCCAGTATCACGCTGCCCTTCACCAAAGACATTAAAGAATCTTAAGGCCGTACACTTCATTTCTGGTCGATTAAACGTTCTAAGCAGATCTTCCATCTCCAGTTTATACTCAGCATAAGGGCTCATTGGGCTCACCGGACTCTCTTCGCTTAACGGTAAGTCTTGGCTCTCACCGTAGACTGCAGCCGTTGAAGCTGCTACAAAGCTTTTACAGTTGCGCTCATATGCCCAGTCAATAATGTTCTTTGAGCCAATGAAGATACCATCCCAGTATTTAGTTGGGTTCTCAATGCTTTCAGGTACCGAGACTGGCGCTGCTAGGTGAATCACATGGTCAATCTTCTTGATGTCTGGCAGTGGGCCATTTACAATATCGCTATCGTAAACTGTTAGGCCAAACGGTAAGACCAACTGACCGTCGTGTGTTTTAATCATTAAGTTCTCTAGGCTACCTGTAGAAAAGTTGTCTAAGACGTGGACTCGGTTGCCCTTTTCTAAGAGATGCATTACTACATGATGGCCAATAAAACCAGCACCGCCGGTAACTACTATGTGTTTCATATCCATTCTTCTATTTCGTTAAATACCATTTCTGGTGTAATACTTGTATGACACTCAAACTGGCGTGTAGTGCCACTGTGTTTTGGACACCATTCCCAGTCGGTGTTTATAAATTTATGTTCTGGATTGTTCCAACAACCATGGCAGACCGACTTATTAGTAATGCGCTTATAGTCTGTTAAGTTTAGATCAAACTCGTTCCAGTCCTCAGTAAAATTAGCAATCATCGCCACCGGTTTACCAAGCGCATGTGCAATCCAGGCAATACCTGAACTTAGACCGATGTAGAATTCAGCATGTTCAATATAGTTTATCACCTCTTTGAGCGGTAGATTAACCTTGCGGACTGCTTTTTTCGGCAGCCCGTTAAAGAAAGGCTGTATACCGTAGAGCTCATGTTTCTCTAGACAGACTGGTGTAATATCACGCTTACGCAGCATACGACAGAGTTCATTCCAGTTAGTAGCTTCAGAGCGTTTGCTCTTACCAGCTGGATGATTCCAGTATTTAAGCTGTGCAGTTGAATGTACGCCAAGAGCAACGTATTTGCTCTTGACTGGCCTTGCGCCGGCCTGACTGTCAATCTTAGGTCTTAAGTACTCTGGGTTCTCGTAGCCCAGCTGCTCGGCCATGCCCTGTTGCAGTGGCCCGTAGAAATTATAATGTACGTCAACCACTCTGTCCCAATCACAACTCTCATCTTCTGTAAACCGGATCTCTGGAAAACTGTTAACAAAGAGTTCAGCAAAGGCGACGTTGGCCGAGAGCCAAAGTTCACACTTGTGGTCTTGACGGTAGCGTTCTAGCCAAGGCATAATAGCCACCGTGTCACCAATTGATCTTGAATATAATTTAACTAATACTTTCATGCCCAACCTCTCTCTATAATTTGTGCAATAACATCACTGGCCTCAATCTGCTTGGTACACTCAAACTGTCGCGGCGTGCCTTTGTGACTTGGACACCAGTTCCAGTCACCGCGGTCAAATGTATCAAAGCTCCAGCAACCCCAGCACTTATCCTTGTTAATAATACGCAGACAGTCCTCTTCAAACTCAGTCCACTCTGGTGTAAAACCACTGATCATAACCACTTTAGCACCTAAGGCCCAAGCAAACCAGCTTAAGCCACTGCTAATACCTACAAAGTACTGAGCGGAATTTATTTCAAGTGCTACTTTTTCTAAAGGTTCTGGCAGTTGAATGCTGCCTTCTGGGCCACCGCCCTCTTTACTAGCATGTAGTACTTGATAGCCTTGATCTAGATGCCACTTGGTAAACTCATTCCAGCCGTGCGGATTGTTCCAGTATTTAGCCTGTGCTGTACTCTTAGTTGCAATCACAATCTGTTTATGTTCGCCCTGTTTGCTGACTAGGAACTGCGGCGCCATTTTTGGTCTAAGCTCTACGTAGTCAATGCCCAGCTGATCAGAGGCGATTTTTCCAAGCGGCTGGTGACGCCAGTCGTTCGGGTGCCTGTCTTTTTGCCATGGCTCTTCGTTACTGTAGAAAACGCCAATGTTAATCCGAATCTGAGCGCGCGCGGCTCTATGGTCTGTGATAAGCTCTATGTTATGCTGGCGGTACCACTCTTGGTCAAAGAGCCAGTTTTTGTGTGTTCGAACCCAGAGTCTCTTGAGGCCCATTTGTTCCTTGTAGGCCAGCATCTGACCCATCCATGATAATGTATCGCCCAGTGAGCTGCTCTCAAAGTTCACCAGTACCTCTTGGCCAGTTAGGTCCAGACTTAAGGTTTGATAGAAACTGTTGTCTCGGTAGACTTTGACTTGCCACTCGGCCCACCACTTTGGACTTGGAGCATACCAGTGGCCCTCTTGCAGCTCATTGGCTCGGTAGAAGACCGCATCGTTCACTATGAATTCTGCATGCCAGTTGCCGGCCGGTAGGCTATCACAGTGCAGCTTAAGGCCACCGTCAAAAGAGAGCTTTAGTTCGGGCGCGCTGGTACTTTGAGTCCTGTTAGGTAGCCCTGTAAGTCCGTGATACAAGTCTAGGTGCTCTTGGCCAAATCTGGCTAGGTCATTGTGTGGTATTGCAAAATCTCCTTGCAAAATCTCCTGTAAATTTTCCTGTGACTGTAAGTATGTGAGGATAATATCGGCGTTCTCTTCTAGATTTTCAGACAATGGAATAATGTAAGGAGTAAACATGTCTAAATACTGAGGCAAGTTACGTGAGAACGTAATTAGACCGTAGCCGATCGCTTCGCGCACCGCAAGTGGATTGCACTCGTGAGTCGAGTTAAACATAAACACGTCTGCTGCTTGATAGAATGTGTGTGCATCGCTGCGCTCATTCCAAACTTTAACATTAGCGGGCAGATCCTGCATGATTGGTTCCCAGTAATTTTTAAAGTTAGAGGCTTGATTACCCACAAAATGAAACTGATATTTGTCTGGGAAGAGCTCGTTAAAGATCTTGGCAATATTGACGCCTTCACCTTGATTTTTACCAGGTGTCCAAAGACCCACGTTCAAGATATGTACCTTGTCTGGGTCCATCTCTAGTTGGGCCTTCGCAGCTGCCTTCTGAGCAGCTGTTGGTGTGTTATTAATGATTGGATATTCAATCACTGACTTGTGTGCCTGGTTGTCTTTAAAATTGTTACCTGGGTGGTGTGGTGAACAGAAAGCATATGCATCAGGCTCAAACTGTTTACCTTGACCGTTATACCATATGTTGTGACAAGTCTCTACTATTCTCCACTTTTGTTCTGGGTTATAGAGCCATTCCATGAAGCTTGTAGTCAATCTGTTAAAATCATCAAATGCTTCAGGTACCTCATCAATGTGGATTACATCTGGACTTAGAGCTGCAATGTAGTCTTTTAGATCGTTGCTGCGTTGTGCCTTATCTTTACTACTCAAATAGCCAATGCTATGAAAACGATCGCCTAGTAGATCTACGATTTGATCACGTTGTACCGTATACATGTTACTGTACTGTGTATATTCTACAAGATGTACTTCATATACATCTTGTTCTTGTAAAGCTTTTAGTCTAGTCAGCACAAACTGTGGCATGCCGCCAGTTGAAAGATGTGGTGTTAGATACAATAATTTCTTTTGCTCTTGCATATTGTGTTCTATGTTATTTTCTTGTCTTGGTTCATAATCAATTGACATGATCGCATCAAAAACTTGATCTGCAGTTGGATGGCACTCGTCGAAGTGTTTACCCTTCATACATTTAACCTGTGGTGGTATGTTATGAATAGTGCCGTGCTCTTTAACATTACTTGCCATGTCTGAAGAACACATTTCACAACCACCGTCAACGTAAGTGTACTTATATGCCTGTGAGCCATTTCTATATGGCGCACGCAGTCTATAGTCAATCGACGAGCTAAGCTGTAGGATGTTAACGTCAGTTGTGCCGGCAATATGTAGAATACCACTGTCCATTGTTACAATGGCACGTGCTCGATGGTTCATCATCCAACGTAATTCAGCCGGATCATTAGTAGGATCGTTAAGTAGATTAAGGCCAAGTTTAATGTCAACGTTCATCACTGGCTTTTGAGTATTGTAGGTGCCAGACTCTTTAGAATCTCTACCTACTGCAACTACTGGAATACCGGCTGCATTGAGCTTATCAATTAAGGCTTGCCATTTCTCTTGCTCCCAAGTTCTAGTCGGCCATGTATGAGTTGGATGTATAATTACATAATCCTTAAATGGCAATTCGCGCTCTCTTTCAATATAGAGGTCTATTTCCATCTCTGCTTCGGTTAACGTGAAACCAAGTGAAACTGCATGGAATTGCCTGAAGTCCATGTTCGAATATCTAAACATAACCTCTTCTTCGCCCATCTGCTTCTTACCAGTTAGCAAATTGCTAAATGTATTGTAGACATGATAACCTTCAGTTGAACTATCTAAAGGTTTGGCCTCTGAAACAAGAGGGTGACCTTCAAATAAGAAAGGCTTACTGCTAAAAACAGTAAGCTTCTTATTATCATATGCTTGTGATAGTCTTCTTAAGGTTGGAATGGCTGCAATAGTGTCACCTAATGCTGGTGTATTGATCTTGACAGCAACCTTCTTTTCTCCAGAGGTTGCGTACATTACTTATACTCTTTATAAGCCTTCTCTTCAACTAATTCTGAACCAGTAAGTAGATTCATCTCTTTCTTAACAACTGATCTCTCGTCGTTTGTAAAGTAGACTGAACGTGCTAGTTCGATAAAATCTGCACCAAAGTTCTCATCACGTTCACAGTCTCTGATTTGGTCCTCAATGTTCCATAGAGTCTGATTGATGTTGTGTAGATCTGTGTAAAGGTTTTCTAATGTCTCTCTGTCTTTACAATCAGCAAAGATCTTGTCTACGTTTGGTGTTAAAGTCTCATACTCTTTACGAACGTTTGTTGCTTTTGAATCATCTACGCCGTGTAGGTTCTTCATCTTGATTTCAAGAATTGTGTACTTGTCAAGAATCTCTCCGTTTGATACTTCTATCTTCATTTTTTGTTATTTTGAAGGGTTGTTAAACTTGTCTCCTAAATGTTCTGCAGCTTTAGCTACAAAAACTGAATCACGCACGCTAAGTGCGCCGGCTCTTTGTGCTGCATTAGCAGCTTGAACTAAGATGTTGAATGCCTTTACGTCACTCATATCTTTTACTTCTTCAAAAGGTGATTTGAATTCCTCTTGTTGATTTTCAGCAGTTGCTGTTTGTTGATCTTGCATGTTTATCTAATTTAAAAATTATATGTATATGTCTTAAATTGTTTATAATGATAGTAACATTTGTATTAGCTCTTTCTGTGGAAACACGTCTGACTTGTCATTTCTCACTTGACCGTGTGTTAAAACTCCTCTGATTCTACCCTTTGAAAGTTCTTCTTTATACTCGAATGCTCTATGTGGGTTTTCAGGATCTGTATGTAACTGTGTAACAATGCCTGACTTTAAATCAATATCGTGTTTATCTCTTAACAGAATTAGAAGTGCCTTAAGGCTTTTTATCTGTTTATCGCTGTATTTATGATAGTAGATTGAACCTCTATAAGGATGATCTAAAATTGCAACCTGCGATGGATGTACTTTAGCATTATACCAAGTTCTAAATGTACCGTCATCTTCTTTTTTTAAGATACCAGCTGAACATATTTCAATCGAGAGTGACTGTTTATGCATCGACGCTGATTTAACTGCACCTAGATGATAGCCCCAGAATTTATCGTCAATCGCCTGTACAATAACGCCATCGTGTTCAGTTTGTTCATCTGTTAGATCTACACCAACATCTAAGTTAGATGCTAGACCTCCAATTACATAATGTGTGCCGATGCGACCACGTTGATCGTTCGCCCAGTGATTAATTGTTTTAAAAGGATTTGATCTACCGGCAGTATGGTGTAAGAAGATCCATTTCTTGACAGTAAACTGGTCTACGTATTCACCTTCTGGTAAATGGCTCTGTTTAATCCAGGATGCAGAAGTTTCAGTATCGGTATCTGCATAAAACTCTTGTGGATTAATGCCCATTGTTGTCCAAGTTTTTGGTCCAACAATACCATCTGCTATTAAGTTATTTGTTCTTTGAAAATGGATAACTGCGGCCTTTGTTTTAGGTCCGTAAACACCATCTGCTACAAGCCCTAATGACTCTTGTAAGAAAGCTACAAGTTCACCTTTATATCCAGGTTTTATTACTAATGTACTCATATAGTATTTATTACTTTTTCTTCAAGCATGCCCATCAGTCGATAGACTTCTTTCTCGTTTGTGGTTGTATGTTGAAAGCTAAAGAGTTCTAACATAGTCACCTTATCATAAATGTAAAGTTTAACCGTAAACTCAGGCCTTTGTTTAATATAACGGCGCATCCACTTCATTAATTCTGCTTGTGAACGGGCTTCTTGTGTATAACCAGGCTTAATACTTACAACTGCGGTAATATTTATCTCTTTATGGTCTTCTAGCTCTAAAAATTCTTGTCTGGCTTCAACGTCATTGGCCAGCATATACATTCTGTGCATTGTGCCATGGTTGCCATCAATGATAACCTGTGTGAATGTATCTTTATGAAGTGGCTTGGTAATCCAGCGCTTACTTAAATCAACTGATTTGCGATTAAGCATTATCGTTATTTTTAAGGTAGTTATCTTTCTCTTCTTCTGCTCTAGCTTCCAGAGCTCTTTCTAGTGCAAGTTCATCGTCAGCATCTTCGGCCAGTGCTTGTGAGGATCTAAACTGTTCCACGTCAAACTCGTGCTCTTCTTCTAGACCATCTAGTAGAGTGTTGTCCCAGTCAGCAGCTTCTTCAGAGTCTGTAAGCTCTTCTATCTCAACTGCCATATCGTTTAAAACTTGATCTAGTGCATGGTCTTCATCCCATCCATCTTCAACATTGCCTAAAACATCTTCGCGATAAGCGTCAAGATCTTCTTCAGCCTGCCTTAACTGATCTTCAGTTGGTGTTGAAAACTCTTCACGGTGAAGAGTTTCTATATCTGCAATTAGACCATCGCCAAAGTATTCTTCGTGTTCATCTTCAAAATAGCCAGAGCCTTCACCTTCTCTTGCAGCGTCATCAAACCCTGCAACGTCATCCGAAACAAGTTCTTCCTCACCTTCTGGTTTAATATAGTCTACAAGTGATTTAATAAAACCAAGAGCAACTAAAGGTAAAATGGCACCTGAAACAAATGAAAGCACTCTCTTTTGATAGAGCGGCTCTTCTTCAATTAGGTTAAAGAGTTCCGACCAGCTTTGAAAGTCTTCTAGGTTAACGAAAGCATAGTACATATTACCCTGCATCTGCATTAAGGTAATTGTAATGAATAGAGCCCAGACTAGAGTCTTGTTCATCTTCTTTAAGATTACAAGTGATGCTAACGAAGCTGCAGCACCAAGTTCAAACCCAATTGCCAACGTAACAGCTAGCCAGTATGGATTTGACAATTCAAAGAAGTCAATTACGTGGATAGTAGAGATTACCGATACTAACGTATAAAGCGTTACAAAGGTACCAATAATAAATCTACTTACTAATTTATTTGTCATTTTCTTTTACTTTGTTTTTACCATAGAAAACCTTGTTAACCAACAAGTCTGGGTTATTAAGCTTCTCCTGGCGTTTAGCACAGCCACAGTCCTTCTTACCGGCCGCCTTCGCAACCTCTTCTGCAACTCGATCTAATCCTAATTTCTTAGTCACTCTTGCGATCTCGTCACCAAAACCTTCAACCCTCTTTTCAGTAGCCATTGCTCTTAGTTCTCTTTTTCTTCAAGTGCGTTGATTGAAATACGCTCTTTGTCTGAAATTTCTTCGATTCTTAAAGTCTTCCAAGCTGGAACTGTCTTAATCAAGAAGATCATTTCTTCTTCGTTTACAACCTGAGATGCCAATGTATCGATCTCAGCTTCAGTTGCTCTTAGATCCTTCTTAACCTTTTCAACTTCAGAGTCAATTGAACATGACTTAAAGTAGGTTAAAATCAATAAGATAATGATAATCTTAGATCCGTGCTTGCTTAAAAATTCATCAAATTTATTCATGATATTCTTCTTTTTGTTTGTTTATATATTAAATTTTTCTTTGAACATCTTGCGTCTACGCATAAACTCTTTGGCATAGAACTCAAGATCTGACTGTGTTAAACTAAAAAGTTGAGGTATATTGTCTTCTTCATTTGCAATCCAAATCTCAGCACCATTGGCCTTAATACCATAACGATCCCAGTATGCAATAAAGTATGCAGAGGCTTGTAAGAAGTAGTCTTGAACCCATTCTTCACGCTTTGGTCTACGGCTATTCTTATAGTCAATGATCTTAACAGTATTGTCTACCATTTCTGAGATGTTATCTACAGTTCCAGCCCAACCACCGCCTTTAACGGTCCATAAGAACTCTTCGGCCAACATAACATCTTTGATTCTGTCAAAATAGTCAGTATGGTTAAAATAGAACTTGTAGAAGAACTTCCAGGCCTCTTCTAGAAAGAGACTACCCAGTTCGTCGTGTTGGAATTGATTAACCTCATCGTCTTCTTTAGCCAGCTTCTTAAGCTTGGCTAGTCTTTCTTTTGGAGTTCCAGCAAGAGGTTTATAGAGTTCAATCAAGCGGTGCATAATTGTACCGCGATTCATAGATAATGTACTGATTCTGTCTGCTTCAGCTTCACCGACCCGTTTACGCCATTTATCAAGGCCTGATTTATCTTTAGTCTCACCTAAAATAGTTGTGACCGATGGTAACTTAGCAACTAGTGCTTCTCCTTCGGTCACTTGGTAAAATCTCATTCCATTCTCATGGACTCTTTCTATCTTATAATCATTCAAAATACTTAGAATTGATTAGCAATCCAGTTACTTACGGTTGCAAAGTCAACGTGGTTGACAGCAAGCTTATAAATAAAATAGAGTGCTCCGGTTACGAATATAGTTCTCAATAGACCGCCGATTATTGTAAAGAGTTCAAACTTTTCAAAGACTGGCCAAAGGATAACCAGATAAGATTTGCTGTTTTTAATCTGTTCAATTTCTGGGTAGACCACGTCAGCTAAACCAATCTTCATCATAAGATTACCGTACTTAGTAATCTGTTGTAATACATATGCTTGATGTACTTGTGGTGCTGCGCCGGCTACTTCTTCCGGTAAATTAACTACAGTATAAACTCTGCCGATCCAGTCTACTCTTAATTCATCTTTGTTCAAGAGTTCTACATTGTTACGTGTAGTCTTTCTAAAGATCCACCAGATACGGATCTCTTTGTAAAGCTCATACCAGAACTTATATGTGTTAGTAAACCATTTCATTTNTTACGCTGCTTTAGTGAATTCTTTTAATTGAGGTACTGTTTTTACACCTGTTGATCTTTCAACAACTTCACCGTCTTCCATATAGAAGATTGTTGGTACTGATCTTACGCCGAATGCGCCTGCCATTTCAGGGTGCTCATCTACGTTTACTTTAACAACTTTAACGTCGTCTACTTCAACTTCATACTGTTCGATCTGTTTGGCCAACATCTTACATGGGCCACACCAAGTTGCATAAAAGTCTACTAGTACTCTGCCGGTTTTTAATTCTTGCATTTGTTATTTCTTTAAAAGATTATGGTCTGTTAAAATAGTGTAGTTGTCAAGTGATATATGTACACAGATCCACTCATTTCCAAGCTTCGGGCGATCAGTCATATATCTTATTGCATTTTCAGGGTTATCTCGCATTGATAACCATGCAGAACATAGCTTTTTTAGCTGTTCGATATTTCTCTCTAAAATCCAAATTTCGAGTGTCATATACTATGTATCTTTGAGCGAAAGACGAGATTCGAACTCGCGACCCCAACCTTGGCAAGGTTGTGCTCTACCAGCTGAGCTACTTTCGCTTGAACGTATTACGCGTTCTCCTTGTTCTTCTCAGAAACATCAACTCTAACATCTTGTGCTAAAGTCTTGATTGTTTGCATAGCTTTACGTACTCTAGTACCTGCAGCTTTGTTTCTTTTTTCATAAAACTTAGTAGCATCTTCTTGTACTGAGTTTAATACTTCTTGAATTTCGTTTAATAATTCCATGTTGTTAAATTTTAATTTATTTGATAGTTTATACGTCTGTTTTGTCACTTGTTTCAAACACTGGATTTGTATTTGTATGTGTTGTATACCATATTGGCATTCTGTTCGGGTCCCAAGTCCAGTCCGGATCTCCAATTGTATAAGGTGGAGCATAGGGATTTACCGGCATTGGAATTGGATCCTGCGCCATTAGGGTCATTGCCTCTTCGACCGTAATCTGCTTCTCATCTAGAAGCCTCTGAATAATTTGTGCTTTTGTCATAATATTGATTTTTTAATGTCTCTGATTAAATCCTTGCTAACTATGGCAAGATATGATTTTCTCTTCTCATCTGTAACGAAAGGAACTGACCAGAACTGCTTAGTCTTGGTCCATCTTTTTATACTCCAGCCAAAGATGAAGGTATAGACTCCCATAACTAATCTTAATTTAACAGAGTTTAAGTAGAGTGTACGTACTGGCAGTGCTGGTGCACCATGTGTAATATATGTTCTGACCTTCTTGTCGCTTAAGAATGGCTTAGGATATGAATAATTACCAATAAGTGGCACGAATTTATATGCAAATCCAGGTGTAAATACCTCATCAAAGAATGTTTCCATCTTAGGTGTCATTCTAAACCACCATACCGGAGAGACTAAATAGAGATGTGTAGCCTCTTTCACTAGCTCTTGGTAGTTGGCGATCAAATCTTGTCGATTGCGGTGTAGTTTATCAGAGTATAGATCGATAACCTCATACTCAATTTCTTTTTTATCAAACTCAGCTTTGATGGTCTGAAAGATACCGTTATAGCAAAAACTCTGCAGTTCCGGATGACCAATAATAATTAAGGGTTTCATATTATTTGTGTTTGTGGTAACCCTGTTCATTCGCCGGCTTCCATTCGCGCTTTCTATTAATCTGCATTTTATATTCTGCTGCTTGTATTAGTAGATCAGTATTAAGATCACTTTTGCGAGCTGCATCTAGGATTAGGATTAGACAATCAGCAAATTCACTTGCCATTCTTTGTTGTGTTAAACCATCTGGGTTCTCCTCATAATTATTCTTTGCATCGATCACCTCTTCAACCTCCTCTTTCAAGTGGTTCAGAATGCCGATGGTTCTATCATCAGTGCCAAAGGCCGCATCTGACCATTCAGCGATGTTATTCTGCAGTCTCTGTATTCTTTCCATCTATAAAATATATGTTGTCTTTTTGTAAATTATATGCTGATCCATTCTCCGATATGATTGAAATTTCAGGTCTAGAACCGCTCCAAGTTTTACACTCAATTGGCACCATATCATCTTTGCTTAAAGGAAAAGTTACATCCTTCTACTCATCATAGATACCAGCCTCCTGGTCCATCTTCATTATCTTAGACAAGAGTCTGCCTCTACGGCCAGGAATGAGCCAGTTTAGGAATCGGTTCCAAACTCTTTTTAGTCCCACCATCGTTCGATATTTTGTTCCATTAGTTTAAATAGCAACTTTCTTGCTCTATCATGATTGATATGTGCGATGTTCATTGCAATAATTTGTTTGTCATCTTCTCTACCTTCACGATTAAATACACCTTCACCATTTAGGACTCTCTTGTAGATCAATGGATATTTCTTAAAGTAATCGTCAAAATTCTCTTCAAGTAATTTTGACTCCCATGAACTCAAACCTTCCTTTCCAGGTACATCTTCAAACCAATGTTTTGTTTTATGGTAGTCACTGTACTCTCCACTATAAAACTCATCCTGAACCTTTTCCATTAATCGAACACAAGTCATCATAATCTCAGCATCTCGTTTTGCTCTAGTATGAACATCACGCTCTCCAATGTATCGGGACTGAGCCTTGATTTTATGCTTCATGATTTCAAAGATGTAGTCAAAGTCCCAATGGCGATCCTTCCAAATGATGGGCAACCAGTACCAAATACTCTTAATACCTCTCATGAAAGTTGTATGTAAATACTTACCTTCATGGTTCCACCATAGAGGAATCCATTGGATTTTTCTTACTATCCAAGGTTTTTTGGCTCTCTCTTCAGCCCACTGATCAAATATGTCTTTTTCTGGTTCCATTTAGTTTACTTAAAAAGTTATGCCATTCAAGAGCTCTAGCTTGCCAAGTTTGTCTTTTAGCCCAATAATAAGCCTCTTTAGTTGACTTTGTATTTAGTTCCTGGTTTGTCTTTTTCAGTAGTTCTATAGCCAGATGGAAAACTGTTTCATTGTAGTCTAACTTTATACCACTGTGTACTGTTTCTGAAAGTGCAGCAACGTTGGTTACTACAGGTAGTACTCTAGCATACTGCATCTCGAGTGCAGTGATACAATATGTCTCTTCGTAATTGGTTAAGTAGAACCAGTATTCGGCCTTTAGCATGGCTTTATGTAGATCTTGCTGTGATACATTACCATGTGAGCTCACGCCGTGGCTTCTAAGAAGCTCAAGCTTGTCTGTCATATGATTTAATTGGTCAAGAGCGTAAGACGGTGTAAATATGTCTAAAGTGGCATCTGGTATGTTGTACCTGATGTTAGGCCAATGGTTTAAGAGTTCTTCAAGCCCTCTTTCCGGAGCTGAACTCCAGATAAAACTGTTCTTCTTTTTCTTAGGCTTGCCGATGAATGAAGAGGGCTCAATACCGTTACCGATGATTTGTACCTCTTCTGGTAATATGTCGTATTTATTACACCACTCTTCTCGGTGCCATTCTGTTAGGCAGACAAACCAGTCGTACCAGTCTAAATATTGTTCGCTGTGTTCAAGCCGTTCACCCTTGTACCATTCATGGTAATCAGTGTTGTGTGCCCAGAAGATCTTCTTAGCATGCCAGTCTTTNAATTCAACTGCAGCGTGGATATAGTTAACTGCAATGATTACATCAAATTGATCTGAATAGTCTCTGTGNAGGTCTCTAGTTGGCAACCAGTTAACTGTGCCATACATTTCTGTTTTAACTGAGCCTGAAACGTAAACTTGATGGCCAAAGTGGGCTAGCTGATGCGCAACGTGAGTTGCTGCAATCTCAGAGCCGCCTAGGCCTAAGCCTTTGTCGATTGAAGTTTTATTAAACTCTTCTTTTTGATAACCTAGATAGAATAGTATTCTCATTTATTCACACATTAAGGGTGAATATATTCACACATTAACCAGTCATCATAATAACCTTCTATCATCTCCATTGCATCATTGAGATTATTCCAAGGTGCAGTAGTGTAAGAAGCTCTGGTCTCACACCAGCCTAATAGAGTTTCCTCATCATTATTAGAATCATTCACGTATATGTAGAACGGATGTACTGCTTCAAACTTCCATTTAGTTGGTGTAAAACCACCGAACGAAAAGAAAGATGCACTACCTGAATCATCATAACCTGTTGCAATATCTGGGCCAGATCTACCAACACCCTGTGGGTTTGTAATCGTAGAAGATGTTAAATCTACAGCGGCTGCAAGAGCCCAACCGGGTGTATGTGGTTGTGTGTCCCAGTAGTAGACTTTAACTTCAGTTGCAAAAGGAGATGTAACTAAAAAATCACTTAGTCCAATATCTTCAAAATAATAAGTATTTGAAAGGTGTTCAATACCAAGACCCATTGATGCATCACCACCTGAACCATCGCCGATTACAATTGAGCCTACTTTATCTGTTAAAAGATAGTTAACGTATGTTGTAGAGCCTAGACCAGTTGTATTGTTTTTTAATGGTATTACAGTCCCGCTTCTCTGCATGTACATATAATGAGATGCTGGCGGTACTCTTACTGAATCACCAGCTGGTACATTCTCTACTGCAGTTACTACAATTCTACCAGTAGATCTAATAAATGTCTTTGTAGGATCCGAAACTTGAGTGTTGTAGGTCTGAATAGCCTGTGCTGTTAGACTATATGTCTGTGATGGAGTACCATCTATACCACTTGAATCATTTACGAATATCTCTACAATTGCATCATCAAATGCATATATGAAGAATGTAGTCGCTGAATACCTACTTGAATAATGTGTAAAAGAAGTACCGGACATTGTAAGCGGTGCAATAAAATGTGCTCCTGGGCCACTTGTGTAGAAAACAGCAGGTCTAGTTGAATCTGAACTGTAAAGTCTGCCTTGTACAAACGGAATAGCAACTTTACCAGGGCCATTAATTGAATAAGTCCCAAGTACAGTCGTACCATTAGCCGCCCATTCTGTAATTGTAGTATCATAAGGTGATGCTGCAAAACCAGCAATACTAGCCATACAGATCCATTTTTCGCGGCCGTGGTTTCTAGGATATGCTTTAAGCTCTAGTTCATTGATAAGCCCGAGGGCTACATTATCGAACCCAATGCTGTGATACGTCGGCTCTTTGAAATTGCTTTTTAACGGCGGATGTGCAATTGAAGAAAAACCTAACGGTGTACCATAGTAAACACCAAATGCATTGGTTGCTGTTGCTGGTAAACCAGTACCGTCAGCGTATACCCAGTTACCCCATAGAGCTTCATGTGCATCTAAAGGCTCGAAGAATAATCCTTGTGCTGGAGACCATTTTATAATATCACCTGATGTTACTACTGCCATAATTTATAGTTTATTTTATTTATCTCTATTTATCTATAATGGTTACCGCCAACCCATAATACTAGGCTTTTTCTAACACCTTTAGTTGTCTTCGTAACTCTGTGCATCATATAGCTTGGAAAGAGTACTGCGACACCAGCACCACGCTGTGTATCTTGTACTGAAGTACCGCCTTGCCAGATTTGAAGATCGCCGCCTTCATAAGCATCNGAATCAGAAAGTTGGATTGTAATTGATATTTTACGNTGTGCAGCTATACCTGGTCCAATGTCTTGATGCCATGTATAATGACCTTCGTCTTCGGCATGATACTCAGTGTATTGAATATCTTCATTCATACTTGTAATATCGAAATGCCATAGATTATCGTTGGCCTCTACTACTAAGCTTAAAAGTCTATCATAGATCCATTCAGTTTCTGAATTCTTATGCAACCATTTAATCTTACTACGTCTAACTTCCGAAAAACCTTCAGATTCAAAAGTATCTGCCTCTTTAGAATCTGTAGCTTCAACTATTGATTGAATCTGTTCTAGTTCTTCTGTATTAAATGCAGAAGAAAACCAGTAATAATTCTGTGGTGAATTATCGTAATGTGGGATTGAATAACTTATTTCCATATAATATGTGTATAAGCTATATATACCGATTAATCTGACTAGGACTTAACAATACGTGAGAATATTCTATACTCACCGTTTGGTAGGTTATCAATATGCGCTAATGCTGAATTATAATCACTGAATGACCTAGCAGTACATGTAATAGTGACTGTTTGAGTTCCTCCACCCTCTGTTGGTTTTTGATAAGTTGTTGCTGCTTGAAACTGCTTCCAACTTTCAGTCTCAGTTGCTA
>JGI26081J50195_1000133_pt1 | contig 30898 bp, 27 predicted proteins | sample SaaInl74LU_5_DNA_FD_50195 | JGI IMG/M metagenome (IMG submission 50195) | reverse complement strand
AATGCCATCGAGTGACTACTGGTTCAGAGTAGAATACCTCGAAGAAGATGTGCCTAAAGCATTTACAGGACACTTTACATTAAAAAGATAGAAACAAATTATATGAGACTAAGAAAAACCATATTCAGTATTTTTGTTCTTTGCGCTACAATAGGGCATGCACAAGATGGTCTGCCCATTTATTCTGATTATTTTGCCGATAACCTTTATCTGCTGCATCCATCAATGGCTGGTGCGGCGTCTTACGGAAAGCTTCGTTTGACGGCACGCCAACAATGGTTCGATCAGACCGAAGCACCCAATATACAAACCCTGAGTTTTCACAACCGTGTAGGCGAAAACTCTGGATTAGGGGCTATTGTATTCAATGATCAAAATGGTTATCATTCGCAAGTGGGGGGATACATAACTTATGCCCACCATTTACTGTTTTCACGGAGCCGCTACGAAATAAACCAATTGTCCTTTGGGATGAGTGTTGGAATGATGGAGTCAAAATTGGATGAAACTAATTTTGACCCGAGTCAGTACGACCCGGTCATTGCGGGGATCATTCAGACTACGGGTTATTTTAATGTCGATGCGGGCATGTCTTACAACTTTTTAGATTTTGCCGCACATTTTACCGTAAAAAACCTTTTGTTCCGCAACCGAAGTTTATATTCTGAAGAATTTGAGTCGAACAATCAGCGGACCTATATTTTGTCGAGTGCTTATGGTATTCCGAGCAACACGGGTCCCTATACCTATGAACCCTCGATCATGTTTCAGTATAAGGAACGCACACAAGAGCAATCTCTTGATATGAATTTTAAGGTATTTAGAGCTATGGAGTACGGAAGTATTTATGCTGGACTGAGTTATCGCAAGAGTTTTGATGGCGCTGAATATCTTGACGGGAATGCCATTAAAAACCAGAAGCTCCAATACATTACTTCTGTGATTGGTACGACCTATGACAAGTTCATGTTTGCCTACACCTATTCTTACCAGACAGGTTCTATACGTTTGGAGTCGGGAGGATATCACCAAATCACATTGGGGTACAATTTCCTTGGCGGCAGACACAAGGGCTGGAATCAGGATATGCGTTACAACGGAATGTTGCGCCCGAATTTTTAATTCTTGAATGCCTCAAGCTGAAGTAGACCAATAGATGTTGCTTAAGTCAGTAAACGGACATACACCGATTTATGGATCAGGTTGTTATTTTGCCGAAAATGCAACCTTAGTCGGTGACGTGGTCATGGGCAAGAATTGCAGCGTTTGGTTTCAAGCGGTGATTCGTGGGGACGTCAACAGCATTAGGATCGGAGACCAGGTGAATATCCAAGATGGTGCAGTCCTCCACGCAACCTATAAAACTGCTCCGACAGTTATTGGAAATGAAGTCTCAATTGGTCATAATGCCATTGTTCATGGGTGCCACATTGGTGATCAAGTTTTGATTGGTATGGGCAGTATTGTTATGGATCATTGCATTATCGAACCGCATAGCATTATTGCTGCGGGAGCAGTGGTGCCAAAGAATACAATCGTGCGCAGCGGTAGTGTTTTTGGTGGTATTCCAGCAAAGCACATTAAGAACGTCAGTCCTGAGCTTTTGCGTGATGAAATACAGCGTATTGCATTGTCTTATAAAATGTACGCGAGTTGGTTCATGGAACCTTAAAAATCTACTTCTGATATTGTGATGCGACCGCCATGGGCATGGAGTATTGATCTTAGTGCATCTGGGGCAGCATTGATTAAAAACTTTAGGTCAGGAGCGTCTTTGGCCGTGTTTAAGAGATTGTTTCTGCTCAATACAGCCTTTGTTTGTCGCGCAACAGCTTCCCCAGAGTCTATAATGACAATCTCCGGCGATATGAGCTCTCGGATCAGTGGAATTAAATAGGGATAGTGGCTGCACCCCAGAACCAGATAGTCTATTTGTGCCTCTGTCATTGGGGCCAAATGTTCTTTAAGCAGTAGACGGGTTTCTTTAGAAGTAACGGCACCCGATTCTATAAGAGGGACAAGGCCTTTTCCAACGACTTCAACCACCTTAATATCCCTGGCCAAGGATTGTGTTGCATCATGAAACAGGGTGCTATTGAGCGTGCCCTGAGTCGCAAGAATTCCAATGGTCTTATTGCGGGTATTGAGGGCTGCGGGACGAATCGCAGGTTCAATGCCTATAAAAGGCACGTCGTAGTTCCCCCTTAAATAGCTGATGGCGTTAGTTGTAGCAGTGTTGCAGGCCACGACAATAATTTTGCAACCTTGCTCAAGCAGGTATTCTGTGTTTTTGACACTGAGTTTGATGATCTCCTCAGGGGATTTTTCTCCATAGGGGGCATAGCGACTATCAGCCAAATAAAGGCAATGTTCATGAGGCAGTAAGGCATGAATTTCCTGCCAAATTGATGTGCCACCAATTCCGGAGTCAAATAAGCCAATGGGTCGTTCTGCCTTAGTCATTTGTGTAAAAATAAAAACTGCCTGCAGGTTGCAGGCAGTTTTTGTTAAAAATTTTATGGTCGGCTAAAAAATTAGATGCCTAATTCTTTTTTGACGTCTGCCAAAAGATCTTTCCCATCTGAGAGAATCACACCAGTCCCTTGAGAAGCGTCAAGAACATATTGAAAGCCTTGTGCACGNGCTACTTTTTGAATAGCGGTACGTGCTTTTTCTANAATAGGTTGGAAGAGGTCAACTTCTTTTTGCTGCAAATCTTGCAAGGCTTGTTGGCGATAACCTTGGATATTATTTTGCATTCCTTGTACTTCTTCGATACGTTTTCTGTTTTCTTCTTCAGTCTTATTGGCCGCTTCGGCATCATATTGAGTGATCTTGGTCTGAAGCTCTTTGGTCATGGCCTTGATTTCAGTGTCATATGTTTTCTGAAGTTTTTCAAGCTGTCCTTCGGCTGCTTTCATTTCTGGCATCACAGAAACCAAGTCGGTAGTGTTGATGTGTGCAACATTAGATTGAGCTTGAACCATACCTTGTGCACCAACCAGGAGCATGACAGTTAATAAGAGTACATTGATTTTTTTCATCTGGATAAGGGTATTAATTTTTGTTGTTTATTGAATTTTGATTTAAAAAAAAGTTATCGTCCTGAACCGTTGCCTTCTCCTGATGGAGGTCCGGGGGGTACGCTGACCGGCGGTTGTTGGACGCCATTAATTGAGTCCATTCTGCGCTGGCGCTTGAGAATTAATTCTTGTCTGCGTGCTTCGAACTCAGCTTGTTTGACTTGTCGGATAGAATCTCTTTGGCGACTCCGTGCAGCCATCATTTCTTCACGTTCATTCTTTTTGTCTTGAAGGGCCTTTTCGCGTTCAGAAAGTTCAGCGTTTTCCTCCATACTTAAGGCTTCTTCTTTTTCTATCGACTTGCCTTCTTTTCTGTTCTTTGCCTCTTCGCGTTTGGCGGCACGATTGATACTGCGCAAAACTTGATCGCTAACGTCGTTGCGTTTGGCGGCAAAAAGCATGACTACATCTGCAGACTTGTCGAATATGAAATCGTATTTTTTGGCCTCGGCTAATTCCTGCACCAAATTGAATACCTGATCTTGAATAGGCTGCACCAATTGACGGCGCTGGATGTCTAAGTCTCCGTTAGGACCAAAACGATTTTGTTGGTATTCTAAAAGTTCGTCTTCCAGAAGTTTGATTTCTTCTTCTTGTTCCTCGATGAGTTCCTTGGTAAGCAAGATGCGTTCATTACTCAAATTTAATTTGAGTTGTTCAATTTCTTGAAGCATTTTGTCCATATCACGCTTCCATTTTTGGACTTTGCTGCCGAGTTGGTTTTTAGCCTCTTGATATTCTGGGACATTCTCGAGAATGTATTCCATATCGATATAGCCGATGCGCGCCCCACGCTGAGCCGATACACTCGCTGTAAGACCGCATAGAAACAAGACAGAAAGAAAAATCTTAAATGCTTTCATAATTACTTGTTGTTACACTGAAAATACCATGCCACGTTTAAAATTGCTGCCCGATGATGAAGTGGGTTTCCCATCCATTCTTTTCGAATCCATTGAGTACTGGGTCAAATCCGTAGCCAAAATCAATACCCAGAAGACCGAAAGCAGGCATAAATATACGAATTCCTGCGCCTGCAGAGCGCTTAATGTCAAATGGATTGTAATTCCTGAAACTATCGTAAGCGGCTCCACCCTCAACAAAAGAGAGAACGTAAATTGAGGCCAATTGTTTTAAGGTAACAGGATATCTTAGTTCTAAAGAGAATTTATTATAAATGCTGCTGCCGTCATTTGTGCTCAATGATTGATTAGGGTATCCTCTGAGCTGCACGACTTCTCGGCCATCAAGGCTAAAAGCACCAAGACCATCTCCGCCTAAGAAAAAGCGTTCGAACGGAGGAATTCCGCGGTTTTGGTTGTAGGCCCCAAGAAAACCAAACTCAGCTTTTGGCCGCAGTACCAAATCACCAACCAAAGTGGTATACCATGTCGCTTGGAACTTTACTTTGTAATACTCAAGCCAGTTAAAACGCATCTGATCAATTTCAGAAACGCGTTCTTGAGCGTCCACTGATTCGCCTTCACTTGGGTCATTGGCCAAAACCTCACCTAACGCATCTCTTTCGTCCGAGAGTCCCTTGTAGTCTACTCCGTTGAAGGCAGAATACGGCAGAGTGAGTTTGGCGTTCAAGCTAAAATCTGAACCAAAACGAGGATAGATAGGGTTCGCAGATGTGCTGTTTCGTCCAATCCCTATGGTATAGGCAAGATTGTTCGAAAACCCATCACCAAAAGTAAACAGACCAGTATTGTAATTTTTAAGGTTATAGTGCTGGAAGCTGATGGCTTGAGAGAGTTGAAAGTAATCATCTGGCCACTTCAAACGTTTGGCGATCCCAATTGAGCCTCCAGTGATCAAAAATCTTCTGTCGGTATCACGCTCTCTGGTTTGGAAGTTAAAAAGGTACTGCACCGTATGCGAAAATGAGGTGCTGAACTGAACTGGACGCTTTCCACCGAGCCAAGGTTCCATCACCGAAAGGCTATAAGTCGAATAAAACGTACTGGCCTGAGCTCTCAAAGAAAGGCGCTGTCCATCACCCATTGGTACAGGGCGCCAGGCATCTTTCTCGAACATATTGCGCAATGAAAAGTTGTTGAAGGAGAGTCCCAGTGTACCCACAAAGCCCCCGCCCCCATAACCACCTTGAAGTTCAATCTGGCTCGAACCTTTTTCAATGACAGAATACTCCAAATCTAGAGTACCATTGTTGGGGTCGAGATTGACGAAATTCGGGGTCAATTGTTCGGCATCGAAATAGCCCAATTGGCCGAGCTCTCGTATGGTTCGGATCACGTTTCGTTTGCTGTATTTTTGTCCTGGTCGGGTGCGCAATTCACGATAAATGACATGGTCATTGGTCTTGTCATTGCCCACTACCGTCACATGGTCAAAGTAAGTCAGTTTGTTTTCTTTGATTCTGATTTCGAAGTCGATGGTGTCTTGACGGACAGCAACTTCGACTGGATTTATTTGAGAAAATAAATAACCTTCATTCTGATAAAGGTTAGTCAGATCAGCGGCATCTGGATCGGAATTGTCTGCAATGCGTTCTTGCAGGAGCGTACCGTTGTAGGTATCTCCTTTTCCGATGGCCATATACTGCTTGAGGAACTCATCGGTATAGACACTATTGCCAATAAACCGGATATTGCCAAAGTAATACTTCTTTCCTTCTTCTATAGTGAGGTCTATTCCAATGGTTTGGTCATCAATTTGACGCAAGGTATCGGAAATAATCCGGGCATCTCTGTAACCACTTTCTTTGTAGCGGTCTATCAAAGTGGTTTTGTCTTCCGCATAAAGCTCTTCAGTATATTTAGATTTTTTCCAGAAGCGTACAGGATTTTTTCTCTTGACATTCTTGAAAAAACTGCGGAGTTTTTTGTCTGAAATATCGTTGTTGCCTTTAAAGTTTATTTCGCCTACTTTAATGCGGCTTCCCTTATCGATGAGCACACGCATATCTTGAGCAACAGTAACCCCTAAGGAGTCTTTGAATGGGATAGTAGTGATCATCACTTGTGTGTTGAGATAGCCCCGCTCAGCATATTTATTGATGATGCTATTTTTGGTAGTCGTGATCAGGTTTTTTGTGATCTTAGTCCCTTCTTTCAGCTCGTTGTCATTGATGATTTCAGTGGCTTGACCTTTGCGTACCCCGTCGATAATGATTTTATTGAGTTTGGGCAACTCAACAATATAGAGTTCAAGGTCGACCTCGTTCTGCTCAATTCCAGTGACATAAAAGGCGATATCAGAGAACAAATTTTGCTCCCAAAGTTTTTTGGTGATGCTGCTGAGCTTCTCGCCAGGGATAAAAACTTGGTCTCCAATTTTGAGCCCAGTAAAAGCGATAACCGTACTCTCATTAAAATTTTGCGCCCCTGTTACAGCGATACTTCTGATCGAATATTTGGTCCCTGCATCCAATTCCTTTTGTTGGGCCATAGTTTCAGACAGGCCCAAAAACACAAGCCCCATCATAAGGAGGAGGTGTTGGATACTTTTAAATGAGCGTTTAGGAATTAAGTTGTTCGCTGGTCTTTCCAAATCGTCGTTCTCTGTTTTGATAATCTAATATGGCATTGATCAGATGATCTTTGGTGTAATCCGGCCAAAGGGTTTCTGTAAAATGCAATTCGGCGTACGCAATCTGCCATAATAAAAAGTTACTGATACGCTGTTCGCCACTTGTTCGGATCAATAAATCAACATCTGGCAAATCACGTGTGTAAAGGTGATTATTAATAATCGATTCATCAATATCCGACGGCGAAATTAGGTTATTTTTAACTTTGAGGCTAATCTCTTTAATGGTTTTTACGATTTCTTCTCTTGATCCATAACTAAGAGCCAACGTTAAGGTCATGTGCGTATTTTCTTGGGTTTGGGCAATGACCTCTTTGAGTTCTTTTTTGGCGCCTGTCGGTAACGCCTCGATATTGCCTATAGCATTGAGTCTAATGTTGTTCTTATTTAATGTGGTGATCTCTTTTTTGAGGGCATTGACCAGTAATTTCATCAATGCGCGCACCTCGAGTTTTGGTCGATTCCAATTCTCTGTAGAGAAGGCATAAAGCGTCAGATTCGGGATGTGTAATTCGGCACAAGCTTCCACAATCTTACGGACAGAATGTGCTCCTTTTTCGTGTCCAAAGGCCCGAAATTTTCCTTGTTTTTTGGCCCATCGCCCGTTGCCATCCATAATGATTGCAATGTGCTGAGGTAGTTTATCTGGGTCAATATTCTCGATCAAAGCGCTTAGAAATTACAATAACACGGTTTTCGGCCAAAGGAGTAGGTCAAACTCACTCCTGAAAACACGTACCAATCGTTATTGTTTGTGTTGCCGAAAGATACATTATTTACTGTAGAACCCCCAACATTTGTACTGCCATCTAACCCATCTGTGAAGGCGTATCGCGCACCCACTTCCGCAGCAATAATGAAGTGCTCGCCCAAGGTTTTTTTAAGGCCTAAAACCATGGGGATGGTCAATGTTTTTTCACGACCTACAGGCTCAATTAAATTTCCTGTTCGCTTGAGTTTATCATGCCAAGCGTAGGTGATTCCAGTATACATATAAGGCGCTACGGCTGGGGTCGCTTTATGAAGGTCAAATTCCCAAAATGTATATTCGATGCCCAATGAAATTTCGCTGATCGAGTTGGTGAAATTATAACCGCGTTGCAGTCTTCGGGTATCCTTTGAAGTCAGGTCGTCACCAGCTAGTGTGCCGGTCAAATAAGTCAATCTAAAGGCATGTCGGTTACTGCGGTTCCACTTTAAGATCCCTCCATATACCGGCTCGGCAGGTGCGACAAATCGCGTATCACCAACATCACCAATATAATTGGACCCGCCAAAAAACAAACCCGCCTCGTAGGTCTGGGCAAGACCAGAACAACAAGTCAGAGTGAGGAATATCATTAAACTAATATGGCGCATAGCAGGCTAAAAGGTGCAAATATAACAATTTACTTCATGGGCTTTGAACGGGGTCATCGGCAACCTATTGAAAACAACATTTACCCGAATTTATTGTTTAATTCCTACGGTCTTCGCCCCAAAGAAATTTATCACGGAGTGTTTTGATAAATGATGTTTGCGGCAATTGGATCATTTTGAGGGTGAAAGGTGCTTTGCGAATCAAAATTTCAGTTTCGTTTGAAAGGGTGGCGATACGCGAATCAAGCGACATCAAAAAATGTGCTTCACCTGTCGTGACTTTAAGGCGTACTTCTCGGTGATCTGGGATGATCAATGGCCGGGCATTGAGATTATGCGGGGCAATTGGCGTGATGACTAAATTAGCAGCATGTGGATCTATTAATGGTCCTCCACAACTCAGTGAGTAGCCGGTAGAGCCTGTTGGTGTCGCCACAATAAGCCCGTCACTCCAATAGCTGTTGAGGTGTTCGTCTTGAATCCATACATCGACACGGATCATGGAAGTGCTGTTCTTTCGGTTTACGGCCACCTCATTCAGTGCAAAATTTAGCGGGGCTAAATCAGGACTGTTGGTCGTGGTGTCTATGGCCAACAAGGTCCGCTCTGTGATGGTGTAGTCTCCATTTATCACATGTCGTAGTTGTTTGTCGATGTCTTCTTTGGGAATATTAGACAAAAAGCCGAGACGCCCGGTGTTGATCCCAATAACAGGAATATTAAGGTCGCGAACGTAGGTTACCGACTTCAAAATAGTTCCGTCGCCACCCACGCTAATGAAAAAGTCAAAACTCTTGTCTAGTGCTGTAAAGCGCGGTAAGCCCTCAAGTTGGTCAATGGTGACATGATGTGCTTGGAGTAGGTCTGCCAATTCTTGAGCCACGTGAACATCGACTTTATGATGCGCTAGGGTTTGCAGAATGATTTGGACGTAGGCCTCGGCACCTTGGCGATAAAATTGACCAAAAAGGGCTGCTTTCATATCTAGATATTTAAATATTTGTCAAGATATTGGGATCGGGCCTTGAGCTCCTGCTGTGCAGTATCTTGATCATGGGTAGACACCACGTTGTAGCCATATCTGCGAAAAGTCTGACTGATCACCGCGATCCCATGATGGCCAATTTTGATGGTTGCCTGAGTGATGTCTTGGTCAACTTTAGAGATAAAAATGCCAAAAATACGGCCGTTGTTGGATTCAATAATTTGACAAATTTCGCTAAAGGAATAATCATGACTGCCCTTTTCCACAACCAAAATACCGCCTGATTCTGAAAGAAAAGGGGTGTGGTTGAAAAGATTCATGATGTCGGCCAATTCGTAATAGCCGACATATTGCTGTTGTTGGTCTAATACGGGCATGATATTGGTTTGGTGTTGCGCAAATGCCTCGAGAACATCGAGCCAGCTCGTCTCGAGAGCAACAAAGAAAGGCGTCAGAACATAGGATACTTGATCTATGTTTTGTTGCCCATCAAGGCATAATGCATCCGTCTCACTGATGGTTCCCACATAGGTTCCTTCGCGGGTGACGGGCACATGAGAATAGGTCAATGCGCTAAAGGCNNATTTGACTTCGTGCAGTGATGCTCCAATATCAAATGGTGTCAAATCGTTGATGAGGTAACTACTTGTATCCAAAGAATGTAATTTTGTGCAAATTACTCAAAAATACACTGACGAATCGTGGATCAACTTTGTATTTTTGATCCTTACAATTCTTTTATGGCAAAGTTAAGTGTGAATATTAATAAAATTGCGACCCTGCGCAATGCCAGAGGCGGCAACGTCCCTAATGTTGTCCAAGTGGCTATTGATGTCCAAAAATTTGGTGGGCAAGGCATCACAATCCACCCGCGTCCTGATGAGCGACATATTCGTTATCAAGATGCGCGCGATTTGGCGGCTGTGGTCCATACAGAATATAATATAGAAGGAAACCCTCAGCGAGATTTTGTTGATTTGGTGATGGCTGTTTCGCCGACACAAGTGACCTTGGTTCCAGACGCGGTTGATGCACTGACTTCCAACGCGGGGTGGGATACTGTAAAACATCAAGTTTTTTTGAAAAAAATCATTCAAGATTTTCAAGATCGAGGCATCCGCACTTCTTTATTCGTGGCGCCTGATGTAGCCATGATCGAAGGGGCTAAGGACTGTGGTGCAGACCGNATAGAACTCTACACTGAGGATTATGCTGTCGCNTATGTGGACGATCCAGCTCAGGCCATTGCCCCCTATCAAACCGCGGCTATTCGGGCTCATGAGTTAGGACTTGGTGTGAATGCAGGACACGATTTGTCTTTGACAAATATTGCCTATTTCAAGGCAAATATGCCTTATTTGGATGAAGTTTCAATTGGACATGCATTGATTTGTGAATCGTTGTATTTGGGTCTAGAAACGGTCATTGAGCGCTATTTAAAGGCACTGTCATGATGCAGTTGCACAGCAAAATAATGGGTGCNGGGAGGCCTTTATTGATNTTGCATGGTTTTTTGGGAATGGGCGATAACTGGAAAACTCTAGGGCTNAAATTTGCAGAACAAGGCTATGAAGTTCATTTGATTGATCAGAGAAATCATGGCCGAAGTTTCCATCACCCTGCCTTCAGCTACCAAGACATGAGCGCAGATCTTCATCAATATTGCCTTCATTACCGTCTGAATAATGTCATTGTCTTAGGCCACTCTATGGGGGGTAAGACGGCCATGACTTTTGCGTGTACTCATCGCGATATTTGTGCCGCATTAATTGTGGCTGATATTGGGCCTAAAGCCTACCCACAACACCATCAGTCTATTTTGAAAGGACTTATGGTATTGAGCACTACCAAGCTCGTTGCTCGCCAGCAAGCCGATGAGCTTCTTGCGGTTTATGTGGCAGATCCTGGAGTACGCCAATTCCTGCTCAAGAACCTCTATTGGGTCTCTACAGGCGTGCTGGGGCTNAGGGTAAACGTCCCAGTCCTTGCGGCTCAAGCGGCAGCAATTGGTGAATCGTTGGAGGAAAANAGGCGTTTTGATGGNCCAACACTTTTTCTCAAAGGNACTCAATCGGACTATATTGATCCATCCGATTTATGGCTCATGCAACATCATTTTCCAAAGGCAATACTCCGACAAATTGAACGCGCTGGTCACTGGCTTCACGCAGAAAATCCTCAAGATTTTTTGACGGCTGTATGCGCTTTTTTAANGGACTAAAACCCTCAAGGTCCGCACGCTNAAATCGCTGTGGACAATTCTTGTGGCGTACAATTAAATAGCTTATTTTTGCACCCAATTTTTAAGGGTATAGCCACTATGGACATTACAAAGAAAGACATCGATGCATTGAACGCGGTACTGACTGTTGTCATCGAAAAGAAGGACTATCAAGAAAAAGTAGATCAGGTTTTAACCAACTACAAGAAAACAGCGAACATACCAGGGTTCCGGAAGGGACATATCCCAATGGGTATGGTCAAAAANCAATTTGGTCAGTCTGTATTGGTGGAAGAGGTCAACAAGTTGCTTCAAGAAAAAATGAACAGCTATTTGACTCAAGAGAAACTTGATATTCTTGGCAATCCTTTACCGAAAAATGAAACGGAAATTGATTGGACCTCAGAGGATTTCTCTTTTGAATTTGAATTGGGTCTTGCTCCAGAATTTACTGTGGACATATCCAAAAAGGCGACGGTAAGCTATAAAATCGAAGCAGACAAGTCCATGGTCGACAATCAGGTCAAGACTATTCGCAAACAATATGGCAAGTTGATCTCACAAACAGAGGTTGGCAAAACAGATGAGGTGACTGGAACCTTTTCGAGCACTGAAGCAGACTTAGAACATAAAACAACTTTTGAAGTTGATGTGGTCAAAGGGAAAAAGCAATTGACGGCTTTGGTTGGTGCTAAAGTAGGAGATAAAGTAGCGCTCAGTACCAAAGGATTGTTTGCAGAAGACAGTCTTTTGGCACGTCATCTTGGCTTAAAGCCAGAAGAGGTCAAGGGCATGAATGTGATGGTGAGTTTTGCTATTGAAGAGGTGAACACTCGTGAGATGGCGGCTTTAGATCAAGAGTTTTTCGACAAGCTCTTCGGAGAAGGTGTTGTGACCAATGAAAAAGAATTAAAAGCAAAAATAAAGGAAGATGCCGAGCGTCAGTTTGAACAGCAAAGTGACCAAAAGTTGTTGAATGATGTCATTGAGACACTCATTGCGCATACAAAATTTGATTTGCCTTCTGACTTTTTGAAGCGTTGGATCCAAAGTACAGGCGAAGCAAAATTGACTTTCGACGAGGCCGTTGCCGAGTACGATCGTAGCGAAAAGGGATTGCGTTACCAGTTGATTGAAGGAAAATTGCGTGAGACGTACCCTGAGTTGCAAATTAAATTTGAGGAGTTGAATGCCTTCGCACACGACATGATCAAAGCACAGATGGCACAATACGGACACATGAGTCCAACCGACCAAGAGGTTGATGGGATTGTGGCCCGCATCATGAGTAATGAAGAAGAAGTGCGTCGATTGAGTGAGCAGCTCAATACCAAAAAATTATTAGAATTCTTTAAGACTAACGCCAAGCTGAAATCCAAAACAATCAGTTACGATCAATTCATTAAAGAAGCCTACGCATAATCCACTATAAAATAATTATCTTTAAGGCGTTGGANGAGCNATTCCAACGCCTTTTTTATCCCTATTAATGACCACTATGATGAACTACTCAGAAGAATTCAAAAAATTTGCCATAAAAGACCAAGGCGTTAGCAGCACCTATTACGACAAAATATTAGGCAGTATGTATCCTACTGGATTGACGCCGAACATCATCGAAGAGCGACAAATGAACATCGCTATTTTTGATGTGTTTTCTCGATTGATGATGGACCGNATCATATTTTTAGGAACCGGGATCAATGACCAAGTGGCCAATATTGTGCAGGCACAGTTGTTATTTTTAGAGAGCGTCGATGCCTCAAAAGACATCCAGATTTATATCAATTCTCCTGGGGGAAGTGTTTATGCAGGTTTAGGGATTTATGATACCATGCAATTTATCAAGCCAGATGTCGCGACGATCTGCACGGGAATGGCAGCCTCTATGGGAGCGGTATTGCTTTGTGCTGGAGCCAAAGGTAAGCGCAGTGGTTTGACCCATTCTAGAGTCATGATCCACCAGCCCATGGGTGGCGCTCAAGGCCAAGCGAGTGATATCGAAATCACGGCAAAAGAAATCCTGACCCTACGTGATGAACTTTATGCGATTATTGCTTCGCACTCTGGTCAAACGGTCGAAAAAGTCCATAAAGACAGTGATCGTGATTATTGGATGAAATCAGACAAGGCTCTAGAATACGGAATGATTGATGAAATTTTGACCCGAGACAAAAAGTAATTTGCTATGGCTAAGGAGGTATTAGATTGTTCTTTTTGTGGGCGTAAAAAAGCAGAAACCAATTTACTGATTGCAGGTAATTCTGCTCATATTTGTGACCATTGTATTGAGCAGGCACATGGCATCGTCTTACAAGAGCATAAAGATGACCAAAACACCAATGCCAATAGTGACTTTTTGCTTAAAAAACCCAAGGACATTAAGGCNTTTTTGGACGACTACGTGATCGGACAAGACCAAACCAAGAAAGTCATGTCTGTAGCGGTCTACAACCATTACAAACGATTGCTTCAGCCCGAAAGTGAAGAGGCCATAGAGATACAAAAGAGCAACATCATTATTGTGGGCCAAACGGGTACCGGAAAAACTCTGGTGGCCAAAACCATCGCCAAAATGCTCAATGTGCCTTTGGCCATAGTCGATGCGACTGTGCTTACGGAAGCCGGTTATGTGGGAGAAGATGTCGAGAGTATTTTGACCCGATTGCTTCAAGCTGCCGATTACGACGTTGAAAAGGCTCAGAACGGTATTGTCTTTATCGATGAGATCGACAAAATAGCCCGCAAGAGTGACAACCCCTCGATAACAAGAGACGTGAGTGGTGAGGGCGTCCAGCANGCTTTATTGAAGTTGCTCGAAGGAACGGTGGTCAATGTACCCCCAAAGGGTGGTCGAAAACATCCTGATCAGAAGTTTGTAGAGGTCAATACGGAGCACATCTTATTCATTGCGGGTGGNGCTTTTGACGGTATTGAGCGTCATATTGCTAAGAGACTGAACTTTCAAGCCATGGGCTTTAGTGCGTCCAAAGAACAAAGTGACCAGCAGGAAGAAGTATTGCAATTTGTCACGCCTAAGGACCTCAAAAATTTTGGGTTAATCCCTGAAATTATTGGTCGCCTGCCTGTTTTGACCTATATGAAACCACTTGATGAGGTTGCACTAAGAGCCATATTGACCCAGCCTAAGAATGCGATCATCAAGCAATATCAGAAGTTGTTCGAGATGGATGGGATCGCGCTGACTTTTACAGACGATGCACTAGATTATATTGTGGAAAAGGCCGTAGATTATCAGCTCGGTGCGCGTGGATTGCGTTCACTCTGTGAGACGATATTGACCGATGACATGTTTGATCTGCCCGGCACAGATGCCGCATCCTTAGTCATTGATCTTGATTATGTTTCCACTCATTTAAGCGCTACTGCATTATCTAAGCTTCGTGCAGCTTCTTAAATCTTCCACTGCGGCTTTAGTTTAATTCTTGTGTCCAAAGGATTGGCGTAAGACCATCAATTTAACTGCAGCAGTTCTTCAAGAAAATCTCGTTTATTAGAGAGCCTCGGCACCTTGTGCTGTCCTCCGAGCTTTTGGTTGCGCTCAAGCCAATCATAAAAAAGCTTTGGGCGCGCTGTTTGGACTATGGGTGGATTGAGGGTGATATTGCCCGCTCNTTTGGCTTGGTAGTCAGAATTGGCAGCCATAAGTTCTTGATCCAGCGTTGTAGAGAACGCCTCGAGATCTTTAGGCTCTTTTTTAAATTCAATAAGCCATTGATGCCCTCCTTTGTTTTTGCCTTCCATAAAAATAGGTCCGGCTGTATAATCGACGATTTCTGCGTTGTGGACAAGTGATGCGACTCTTAGGGCTCGTTCTGCGTTTTCTATGATCAACTCTTCTCCAAAAACATTGATGTGGTGCCGGGTCCTTCCGCTAATTTTGATGCGATAGGGGTCTCGGCTGGTAAAGCGCAGAGTGTCTCCAATTTTGTAACGCCATAATCCAGCATTGGTGGTGATGACCATGGCATAATTCACACCAAGCTCTACCTCCGATAAAAGGAGTATTTTTTCATGATCTGTTTTATAAGTGTCCATTGGGATGAATTCATAAAATACACCATAGTCCAGCAAGAGCAATAGGTCATCGCGATCGCTTCGGTCCTGAAAAGCAAAGAACCCTTCGGAGGCATTATAAATCTCATAATACCGAAAGTCGTTCCGCGGCAAAAGAGGCTTATATTGATCGACGTAAGGGTCAAAGCTCACACCTCCATGAAAATAAACTTCCAGCTGTGGCCAAATTTCATGCAAATGACTGGCGCGTGTGGTGCCCATGACCTCTTGCAGCAAGACCAGCATCCAAGAGGGTACTCCAGCCAAACTGGTGACATTTTCTTTTGTGGTTTCGTCTACTATAGCTTGGAGCTTGATGTTCCAGTCAGACAAAAGACTCACTTCGTTACTTGGGGTGCTNCTGAATTCTGCCCAAAAGGGCATATTGTCAATCAAAATGGCCGAAAGATCACCATAAACGGTTCCCTTATCTTCGTATAAGGTCTTGCTGCCGCCAAGCCTCAGGCTTTTGCCGACAAATAATTGAGAGTCCGGGTGGTTGTGTAAATAAGTACACAAGAGGTCTTTGCCGGCAGCATAATGACAATGTTCTAAAGACTCAGGACTCACCGGTAAAAACTTGCTTTGCGCATTTGTGGTGCCACTAGACTTGGCAAACCATTTGATGGGAGTCGGCCAAATGATGTTGTTTTCTCCGCTCCTTGTGCGTTCTATATCCTGTGATTTGGCTTCGTAATTCCCCAGGGGTACGCGATCAGCAAATTGTCGGTAGGTCGTTATGGAGCCAAAGTCGTAAGTCTTTCCTAATTCTGTTCCTTTTGCCTTTTGGATCAGCTTGAAGAGCAGCTCTTCCTGAACTTCGTTGGGGTATTTCATGAACAATTCCATTTGATGAATCCGCTTTTTCAGAAACCAAGAAGCAATAGAATTCACAATAGGGATTGGCATAATTACCTTATCTTTAAGGTTTAAAAATACTACTTTTTTATATGCAATTTGAGGGCCCTTTGAGAAAAATGATGACTGAGTTTAGTGAGCCGATTCAGTATTTTATGGAGTTAAGGGGGCAGTTTCTTCAAGTGAACCAGCTTTTGGATAAAACTATAGAAATCAGCTTCAAAGGTTATGAGTGTTTGTCTTGTGGCCAAGGAGCGCCGATTTTTCGACAGGGGTTTTGTAAATCTTGTTTCTTTGAGGTGCCACAAGCGGCAGACTGGATCATCCATCCAGAACAAAGTAAGGCGCATCTTGGCATCGAAGATCGGGATCTGGCCTATGAGCAGAAAATGCAATTGCAGCCGCATGTGGTTTATTTGGCCAATAGCAGCAACGTCAAGGTAGGGGTCACCCGCAAAGCTCAAATTCCGACACGATGGATCGATCAGGGCGCCCACGAGGCCTTGCCTTTGCTAGAAGTGCCTAATCGTTATTTGGCAGGCATTGCCGAGGTCGCGCTCAAGGGGCATGTGAGTGATAAGACCAATTGGCGTACAATGCTCAAGAACGAAATCGAAGATGTTGATTTATGGCAATGGAAACAGCGTCTGATCCAATTTTTGCCCAATGAGGTCGCCGCCTATCTCTCTCAGGAACATAAAACCAGCGTCTGTTTTCCCGTCATCGCATACCCGATCAAACCCAAGAGTTTGAATCTTTCAAAAACACCATTTTATNCCGGAAAGCTCAAAGGCATTAAGGGTCAATATTTGATTTTTGAAGACGACACTGTATTTAATGTCCGCAGTAATGAGGGGATAGTCGTGGGTCTGAATGTTCTAACTGAGGTCTAATTCTTCGTAGCCTTTGAGCTTGAATTTTTTGCGAAATAGGCCAACGCCAAGATACATCAGTGGGGTGTCGANAATGGCCACCAAAACTTTAAATAAATAGCCGCTGATTAAAAGACCATAAAACAGTCCCCATTCTATTTTGCCAAAAAGGCACAATAACAGCAATACCGTAAAGGTGTCCACAAACTGCGATAGAAATGTCGAGAAGTTATTGCGCAGCCATAAGTGCTTGCCTTTGGTTATTTTTTTCCAGAAGTGATAAATCTGAATGTCGATGTATTGGGCAAAAAGATAAGCCATCATCGACGCCAAGACTGCCAAAACTGTCGCGCCAAAGACCANGTCGAATAATTCATCTCCAATTGGGCTCCATGGCGTCGCAGTAACTCCTTGAGCAACATTAATGATTAATAGTGAGAATACTGAGGCAAAGATACCAACAGTAACCACCTGATTGGCCATTTTTTTGCCATACATTTCGCTGATCAAATCTGTAATCAAAAATGTGATGGGGTAAGGCAGTATCCCTACAGAAATTTCGAAAGTATAGAGGCCAAAGAAATCCCAAGTAAAGAATTTTTGAAAGATGAGGTTCGAAACCACCAAGGAACAAATAAAAAGAGCGGCCAAAATCATATAGATGCGAAAGGCGAGAGCTTTATCAGTAGAACTCATTTGACTTTTTTTGAGAAATAACCGCTGATTTAGGACCAGTTGATTATTTTCGTTTGCGTAAAAGTAATCTATTATCGATCCATTGCAAAATATCTATGTTGGTCTTGGAAGTAATCAAGGTCATCGATTTGATTGGCTTCAAAAAGCCGTCGATCTCTTGTTTGAAGAGGTCGGGCGCTTGGTCAAAATATCGAGTGTTTATCAGTCTCCAGCGATTGGATTTGAGGGTGATGATTTCTACAATGCTGTAGTGCATATGGAGACACAAATGGATCCGCAAAAAGTGCTTGCGGCGCTCCTGGATATCGAGAAACGCTTAGGACGAGTGCGCTCTGGGTCGGGCTATAACGCAAGATGTATTGATTTGGATCTATTGTCTTACGGAGACTTAGAGTTGGATACAGACACACTGACATTGCCTCATCCACAGATCCAAAACCGGCGTTTTGTTTTGGAGCCTATGGTGGAGATTCAAGCCAATTGGCAGCATGCTGCGTTGAAGTCTTCGGCAGAAGATTTACTCAAAGCAACAACAGACAACAGTAAGCTCATTAGATTGTCAAAGTGGTTGCGCAACCCAATAAATGATCTTGATTTGGCGCGATTGAAATATATTGCAATTGAGGGTAATATAGGCGCAGGCAAGACCAGCTTGGCCTCCATGTTGGCGCGCGATTTTAATGGTAAGCTGATTTTGGAGCGGTTCAAGGACAATGCGTTCTTGCCTGAATTTTATAAAGATCCGGACCGATATGCTTTTCCACTAGAAATGTCTTTTTTGGCCGATCGTTATCAGCAATTAGTCGAACAAGCNACTCAATACGACCTGTTTAGCGACTTGGTTATAGCAGATTACGACAGGTTCAAGTCTTTGATTTTTGCTAAGATCACCTTGTCCGCTCCTGAGTTTGTGCTTTATCAAAAGTTTTTTCATTTGATGCATCGCGAGGTTCCGCGACCCAACCTTTATGTCTACTTGGGGCAATCTACCGATCGTTTGATTGAAAATATTCACAAACGCGGGCGGGATTATGAACAGTCTATTGCGCCAGATTACTTGAAGCAAATACATGCGGGTTATCAGACCTATCTCAANAGTGGTGAGATTGGCAGCCCATTGTGTCGCATAGACATTACGGATATGGATTTTGTCAAAAGTCGAAAAGATTATCTGACCATCGTGCGGCGGTTAATGGCCCATTAAAAGGGTCATTTTTTTGCGGACTTGTATTGGCGAAATGCTTCCCATAAGACCACTCCTGCACTGACCGCAATATTGAGTGAGTGTTTTGCCCCATCTTGAGGAATTTCAACGACGCCATGACAAANGTCAATTACCGCTTGGTCTACACCTTTGACTTCGTTGCCAAAAATAAATGCTTGAGGAACCGTCCAATCTCCTTGATATTGATTGAGAAAAACAGCATGCTCGGCTTGTTCTACTGCCCACACNAAGACACCCTTTGATTTGAGGTCTTCAACCAAAGCGACGGTATCCTCTCGGTAACTCCAAGGNACTGTTTCGGTCGCGCCCAAGGCTGTTTTTTGAATGTCCCTATGCGGTGGTGTAGCAGTAATGCCGCACAAATAGACATGTTGTGCCAAAAACGCATCAGCAGTGCGGAAGACAGAACCTATATTATTGAGACTGCGCACTTGGTCCAAAACCACGATTAATGGATGGCGTGGACGCTCCGCCAGCGCTCCTGCTTCGGGGCGATTCAATTCGTTATTGGCTAATTTGCGGTGTTTCATGACGACACAAAAATAAAACTTTAGAGAAGGATAACAGAGAAACCTACTAAAACTTATGGGTCTAAATTTCTTCAAAATTCAATTAATAAGTATTTTAGCTCGAAGAGCAGAACCTCGGCACTATGGCCAAAAAAACCACACCTTTAATGCAGCAATACAACGGGATCAAAGCCAAGTATCCTGATGCTTTGCTATTGTTTCGTGTGGGTGATTTTTATGAGACCTTTGGGCAAGATGCGGTCAAAGCCGCGAAGATATTGAACATCACATTGACGGCAAGAAACAATGGTGGTGACCAAACAGAATTAGCGGGTTTTCCACATCATTCGGTCAACACATATTTGCCAAAATTGGTGATGGCGGGCTGCCGTGTAGCGATTTGCGATCAACTGGAAGACCCTAAACAAACCAAAACAATTGTCAAGAGAGGGGTGACGGAGCTCATCACTCCTGGTGTGGCACTCAATGACGATATCCTCCAAAGCAAGACCAATAATTTTTTGGCTGCAGTACACCTTACTGATGATTTGTGTGGCATTTCTTTTTTGGATGTCAGCACTGGAGAGTTTCTGGTCGCTGAAGGGCCCATCCAAACGATCGATACCTTACTCGAGAATTTTAATCCTTCGGAGGTGCTTTTTAATAAACAAAAACGCAAGAGGGTCCTGGAACACTTCGGTCATCAATGGGGATGTTTTTTTCTCGAGGACTGGGTGTTTCAGTCAGATTATACGCGTGAAAAACTTTTAGGTCATTTCAATACAAAGAGTCTAAAAGGTTTTGGTTTACAAGACAAAACTGTAGGGGCTATTGCGGCAGGTGCGGCACTCCACTATTTGGGAGAAACCCAGCACCACCGTATCGCTCATATTGCCAAAATCAGCCGGATTGTTCAGGATACCTATGTGTGGATGGATCAATTTACCATGCGTAATCTGGAGCTGCACCAAGGCCAATCTTCTGATGCAGCAACTTTGATGAATGTGATGGACCACACCATTTCGCCCATGGGGGGACGGCTTCTAAAAAGATGGTTGGCCTTGCCACTTAAGACAGTTGAGGCCATTAAAGGGCGTCAAGACATTGTGCGCTATTGGCTAGAGCACGACCAGTTGCGTGGTGAATTACGACAGACACTTAAAAGTGTCGGAGACTTAGAGCGCTTGGTGTCTAAAAGTGCAACAGGCAAAATCAACCCTCGAGAAGTGGTTTTGCTTTGCCAGTCTTTGCGGTCTACTCAGGCAATCCAAAATATGTCTGCCGCTACTCAGAATAAAGCTTTAGAGTTGCTGGCCAATAGAATTGACTCTTGTGAGGCGCTTTGTCTCAAAATTGAGAAGACGCTGGATGCTGATGCCCCAGTTCATTGGAGCAAAGGTCAAGTTATTGCCCCAGGATTTAATGACGAACTTGACGAGCTGCGCTCTATCGCTTATGGAGGCAAAGCACATTTGCAAAAAATGCTTGAAGGGCACCAAGAAGAAACGGGAATTTCCTCTCTTAAAATAGCCAATAACAATGTTTTTGGTTATTACATAGAGGTGCGCAATGCCCACAAAGATAAAGTGCCGCCTGAGTGGATCAGGAAGCAAACCTTGGTCAATGCTGAGCGTTACATCACCGAAGAACTTAAAACCTACGAAGCTAAGATTTATGGCGCTGAAGAGCGCATCTCGGGTTTAGAGCAAGAACTTTTTTTAGGGCTAATCAGCGACATATCCCCTTACATCGCCGCGATACAGCAGACTGCCCAAGCCCTGGCCCAATTGGATTGCTTGTCTGGATTTGCAGAGTTGGCACAGCGGGCCAATTATGTGTGTCCTGTAGTCAACGATTCTTTTGATCTCGACATCAAACAAGGCCGACATCCTGTCATTGAGACCCAGTTGGCAGAAGACACACCCTATATTGCCAATGATGTATTTCTGGACCGCAGCAACCAACAGATGATCATGATCACCGGGCCAAATATGAGTGGTAAGAGTGCGTTACTGCGCCAAACAGCACTCATAGTAATCATGGCGCAGATGGGGAGCTATGTCCCGGCAAAGGCTGTGACGATGGGAGTTGTTGACAAAATCTTCACCAGAGTTGGTGCGAGTGATAACATTTCTATGGGTGAGTCGACGTTTATGGTCGAAATGAACGAAACGGCAAGTATTCTCAACAATGTCTCAGACCGCAGCCTGATTCTGTTGGATGAGATTGGTCGCGGAACGAGCACTTACGACGGTATTTCAATTGCATGGTCGATCAGTGAGTATCTTCATGAGCACGCTGCACAGCCCAAAACTTTGTTTGCTACACACTACCACGAGCTCAACGACATGTCGGAGACCTTTGACCGCATCAAAAACTATAATGTTTCGGTCAAAGAATTAAAAGATACAGTTTTATTCATGCGGACCTTGGTGCCTGGTGGGTCCGAGCATAGTTTTGGTATTCATGTGGCTAAAATGGCTGGTATGCCTCAACGGGTTGTGCGGCGCGCGGAAGAAATCCTTGAGCGGCTTGAGGCCTCTCGTGGAGCCAAGGAGCGCCACGCAGCGGTCAAAGCGGCGGCAGATTCAGAGATGCAATTGAGTTTTTTCCAGTTAGACGACCCGCTTTTAGAGGGCATTAAGCAAAAAATCGTAGCAATGAATATTGATGATTTGACCCCCGTAGCGGCTTTAAATGCTTTAAATGACATCAAGAGCATGCTGGTCAAAGGAGAAGATTCCGCAACAGAAAAATAATAATCATCACGGCTTTTTTTCTTTAAAATAGCTTTGTATTTATCCTAATTATTTTAAATTTGCTCCCGCCTTCTAAGGAAGGAATGTTCACAAATAATACGCGAAAATAGCTCAGTTGGTAGAGCGCCACCTTGCCAAGGTGGAGGTCGCGGGTTCGAATCCCGTTTTTCGCTCCACAAAGCCGAACACGTTCGGCTTTTTTTATCACTGCTGCAGAAGTGGTGGAATTGGTAGACACGCTGGACTTAAAATCCAGTGGACAGTAATGTCCGTACGGGTTCAAGTCCCGTCTTCTGTACAAAAGGCCCCGAGAATTCGGGGCCTTTTTTTATGGGTATTCTCAATGAGACAATTAAGCCGATTAATTTAAAGACTTTAGGAGAATTTCACAAAACCTCATCAATATCCCGGTTGAAGATTTAAAATACCGCTTTCGGTCAGCGCGGCTGCTATTGCCCTCCTAAGACACACCGATCTCGAAAATAGAGGATAGCCGAATCCACAATTAACACCCATTAATGCTACAATGAAAAGTCTTAAAAAAATCATCAGCATCTTGCTCATCAGTGCCGTCTCCATAGTGTTACTGGCCTTTGCCACAAATACGGATTACCTGTTAAAGGCCGTGCGCACTATTTATCTAAAAGGGCATGTAACAGCCTTTTTAGATGATTACCACGAGTTTGACAACAGAACAATTGGCGCGGGCCCGGTTAAATATTCTTGGCCAAAGCACGGACTTTACAATACAACTAGTGCCCCGGATCGTCTTGAGAAAAAGCACCAAGAAATGGGGACGATCGCCTTTGTAGTGATCAAAAACGACAGTGTTTTTACGAGCAATATTATCAGGGCTATTCAGACAGCTCGAACACGAATTCTTTTTCAATGGTCAAAAGTATGGTCTCAGGTTTGCTCGGTAAATCCATCATGAATGGAACCATCAAAAGTTTAGATCAACCCGTAGGAGATTTTTTCCCGGAATTTAGTCAAGGCCTCGCTGCGCAAACCACTGTGGGCGATCTGGCCTCTATGTCTTCGGGCACAAACTGGGACGAGGCGTATTATTCGCCGCTTTCTATTACGACCAGGGCTTATTTTGACGATCATTTGCGTGAGGTCATTTTGAATTTAAAGGTTGTAGACACTCCGGGACAAAAGTTTAAATATGCCAGTGGAGATACGCAGCTATTGGGTATGGTTTTAGAAAAAGCCAATGGTAAAACCTTGAGCCAGCAATTGACCGAGTATTTCTAGCAGCCTATGGGTGCCGAGCACGATGCCTATTGGCAGCTGGACTCTGAAGAATCTGGTATTGAAAAAGCCTATTGCTGTTTGGCCTCAAATGCTCTTGATTTTGCGCGTTTTGGCAAACTTTATAAAGACAAAGGCAACTGGATGGGCAATCAAATTTTAGACAGTGCTTATGTGGCCAAAAGTATAAGCCCCCGTTTTGAGGACTCTCCTCAATACGGTTATGGCTGGTGGATGCACAGTCATATGGGACACAATTTCTTTATGATGAAAGGCCACCTCGGGCAGTATGTAATGGTCAATCCAAAAGACAATGTCATTATTGTTCGTTTAGGCCATTTGCATTCCAAAAGAGCCCAAAACCGAGATTTTGGGGACGATATTCCCGTATACATTGAAGAAGCCTATCAGATGTTAGATCAGGCCGGGATTTAATGGATTAAAAAATGCGGGCCCTCGGCCCGCATTTTTTGCTTTGCATTATCCATAAATTTTCAAAAGGTCCTCTAAAGAAAAACTTTTTTCAAAGCCTTCACTACTCCTTCACAAAGGACTTAATTTGTCGCTCTTCATCATCATACACCTCAAATACATAGATACCAGAAGGTAGTGCCTTGACATCGACTGTGCCATCACCAATGATGCCTTGCTGTACTTTTTGACCTAAAACAGAATAGATGGTATAAGTACTCTCTCGACTAAGTCCACTCATGGCAACATTGAGATAGGATTTTGCAGGTACAGGAGCGAGGGTCAATTCCTCAAATTCTGAACCACCCCAATCATCTCCCATATCACGACTCTGAATAGGCACGATGCCCTCCATTAGGTTATTGGCTGGATCACCGGTAATGAGCACACAATCAATATAAACTTGATCATTGTTGCTCGAGGCGTCGTTTTGCAATCTAAACGAAATATTGTTCGGATTGGTGAAATTAGCTGTAATAAAGGTTACAGTCGCCTCATAAACAGTGTTTGTTACAACATCAACACCGAATATATAATCGGCGGCCAAATTCCATGACCCGTTTCCGTCGCGTACCAAGAGCCAAAAATCTTCTCCACTATTCATGCCGACTCCTTGAAACAAGAATTTAAAGCTGAACGTGGTAAAAGATGATAAGTCTTGACTATTTAAAGTCATTGATGACCTGACTCCTGAATTATCACGAATTCTCACAGATGAATTTCCCTCTGGGCTGTAGATGCCAGAATAATATTGACAATCGCTTCCGCCGTCTTGCCATAGGCCCCAGCCGGCCTCGAAACACTCCTCATGAACCACAACGCTGCCGCTGAGTTCATTTACATTGATTACACGCGTCACAGAAGTTGTATTAGACGAACTGTCTGTAACAGAATATGTCAAGGTATTTGCTCCAGCCACCGACGTGTTGACTGATCCCGTTACCACTACACTACTACTCAAATCCCCATCGACGTTATCTGTTGCCGCATAGCCAGGTTCGGTATAGGTATCTCCTACGGTTAGTTCCATAGGATTAGCTCCAATTAGCGTTAATATAGGCGGCGTAGTGTCGGCGATAACATTCACCCGACGACCAATAGAGGCCGTATTTCCTGAGCTATCAGAAACAGAATAGTTTACGGTGTAAGCTCCTAAAGTAGAGGTGTCCACACTACCACTGATTTGAATGTTCGCAGTCACATTCCCATCTACATTATCAAAGGCGGTTGCGCCTTGTTCGTTGTAGGGCTGATTGAAGTAAACCTCTGTAGGATTGGCTCCGTTAAGGGTAATCACAGGAGCTGTTGTATCTGCTTCCACGATAACCGAACGATCAATGCTCGCTGTATTTCCTGCTGAATCAGATACCGTATAGGTTCTGTTATATGTTCCAGGAATCGATGTGTCTACTATTCCTGTAGCGACTATTGCACTGGTTAAGTCTCCATCAATGTTGTCTATGGCTGTTGCCCATGGATCACTAAAAATGTCCCCAACCATCAAATTCATCGGATTAGCTCCGTTAAGGGTAATCACAGGTGGCACAGTGTCTGGCCCGCCTAAATCTCCAATAATAACCACCGCATCAATATAAATATCATCGGCATTACCAGAAGCATCACAATAAAATCTAAATCCAGAATTAGTAGAGAAATTTTGAAAATCAGTGGCATTTAAAGTGATTTCATCGCTGTAAAAACCATTTCCATTAAATTCAAATCCATTGCGCCATTGGGCTATGGTAGTAAATCCTGACCCGTCGTAATATTGTAAAAAGAAATCTTCATTAAATTCCATACTTCGTGCGTAATAATGGAAAGAAAGCGTTACGGTTTCATAGGGTGTTAAATCCAGTCCCGTTAAGCTCATAGAAGAGGCCGAACCTGAATTGTCTTGAATATTAATCGCAGCAATACCCTCGAAGGCATATATACCTCCTGTGTATCTGCTGCAATCACTTCCACCATCGACCCAGCCGTCCCAGCCGTTTTCAAAATAGCCCTCGTGTACGATAGCAGTTGTGGCACAAGGTTGGCAATCAGGACCACCACAATCAACCCCTGTTTCTTGACCGTTTTGAATGCCGTCATCACAAGCCGGCAGTGGCTCAAGCGTTCTGGCCGAGCCCTCAGTACTCCATGCAGAGAAATTTCCTGCAGCGTCAAAAGCGCGTACTTGATAGGTATATACTGTATTGGAATTTAGTCCGGTCTGAACCGTAAAAGTCGTGCCGACAGTCCCTTGAGACTGTCCATTTTGGCGTAATTCATACCCCGTAACCCCCGTGTTATCGTTAGAAGGGTTCCAGCTCACATCAAGAGAGGACTCCGTGGCATTAGATACCGTAAGTTCAGTTGGCACACTCGGCGCCTGAGTATCTGGTGGGTCAAGTGTCGTAACGCTCAACGCAGTACTCAAATTAGACGCGTTACCGGCCGCATCATAAGCCGATACCTGAACCGAATATGTTGTACTCGGGCTCAGCCCTTCAAACAAAAAGTTCGTTGTTGAGGAAGTACCGCCCGGCTGACCATCGATGTATAAACTGTAGCCGACTACCCCGACATTGTCAGAGGCTGCCGACCATGAGAGTAAAAAGGATGTCGCGGTCTCGTTTGACGCAGTGATGTTGGTCGGGACAGTGGGGGCCTGTGTATCTGGTGGCGGAGCCAAGGTCGTTACCGATAGTACCGCACTTTGGGCGCTGTAATTGCTCGCTGCATCATAGGCGCGAACGCTAAAACCATAGGTTGTATCTGGACTAAGACCACTGACACTGTAATTAGTTGTCCCCGTTGTACCTAAGCTATTTCCGTCTTGAAAAATTTCATACCCCGTAACTCCAACATTATCTGAAGAGGCATCCCATGAAATATCCAAAGAAGTCTCACCTATATTGCTGGCCGTCAAATTTCCTGGCACCGTCGGAGCAATAGTGTCCGGCGGGGTTGCCGTGGTAACACTAAGACTATTGGACTCGTTTGATGCATTTCCAGCGACATCAAGCGCGCGCACCGTAGCACTATATTGCGTCGCCGGGTTCAACCCACTGATCAAAGCACTGGTGCCCGCCTGAGTTCCTTGGCTTACCCCGTCGATGAACACCTCATAGGAATCGACACCTAAATTATCTGTTGAAGCATTCCAACTCAGCGTAAAACTGGTTGTAGTGATGCCCGATGCCGATAAATTAGTGGGCACCGATGGCGGTGTTGTATCTTGATTTACGTTTACTGATCTGGTTTGTGTCTCAGCCGCATTTCCTGCTGAATCCGTAACATCATAGGTCAAAGTATAGGTCCCCGCTATGCCTGTATTCACCGTACCTGTAACCACAATATCTGAAGAAATATCACCATCGATATTATCTAATGCAGTTGCTCCAGGGTCATCAAATGTCTGCCCTACAAATAAATTAAAAGGATTATCTCCAAGCAATGTAATCACTGGAGGCGTCTCATCCACCCCAGCAGTAATACAAATTTCCGTCGTCTCTGAACTACCAAAAGATCCACCTGTCTTAAAGACCCCATCAGGACTTGAAAGGCTGTATGAACCATTGCCGTAGGCACAACAAATTCCATCTCCATAGGTGTCTGTTATTTGGAAGGTATAATTGCCTTCAGTCAAAGTCGGAAAAGTGACGTTTACGGTCGACCCGCCTGGGTTTGAGGTTGAATATACCGCGCTCGCTATGATATTATTCGCGTCGTCCGCAAGCTTCCAAGCGGTTTCTTCAGGATAATTATCAAAAGTAATGGTCAGTTCTATTGGATTAGGTTGACACGCCGGCGGTGGAATGATTCGGCCTACACCTACCGCAGCCCAAGCTAGGGTTACACCTTCAGCAATACTTGGATTATTTGGGTATAAATCAATGGCGGATTGAATCGCGCCATCTCGGGCATCTGCATATTGTGAATTCGTGCTCAAATATACCGTCAAGTTTCTGTAAGCAATGGCTGCCGCGGCCTCCATGCCGATGGCAGGGACATCAAATGGATCACCAAAATCATTAGTTCCTACACCTCCTTCGGTAAGCAAATAAAACCAAAAGTTCTGTACTCCAGAGTTGTAATGTACTCCTCCATTATCGCCAGAGCCGGCATACCAATTCGTGCCTAAATAGGTGTCCGGGTCGCCAAATTGATTGGGATTGCTCATTGAGCGCAAGGCACCGCCACTTCCGCCAGCACCGATTTGATCCCCCATGAGCCAGTCATTTATGCCGGAGCCAAAAAATTCAATTGACTCACCAAAAATATCTGAAAATGACTCGTTCAATGCCCCTGATTCGTAGCTGTAAACAAGGTTCGCTGCATATTCGGTAACTCCGTGCGTGATCTCATGTCCCACAATATCCAAAGAAACCAGTGGTCCGTAATTTACACCATCCCCGTCTCCATAGGTCATAACAGATCCGTTCCAAAATGCATTGACATAATTTCTACTGTAACTCACATAGGAGCGAATTACAGTCCCGCTTCCAGTATAAGAATTACGGTTGTGTTTTTGCATAAAGTACTGATGCGTTTGCTCAGCACCCCAATGCGCCTGGACACCAATATCGGTTGAACCAGAAAAATTAGTTGTACTGCTGACTACATCCGAAGCATTACTATAATTGGTGCTCCCCCCCATATCATAGGTCTCTATTCCATTGCCATCAGCTGTTTGACGCAAACGATATCCAGAGGCAAAACTATCCGCAGTAAAAGACACTGTCCCATTGTATAGGCTCGATCCAGTAGCCGGGGTATCGGCGTGATGAATGCGCTTGTTTTCAAAAACAACTGATCCATTGTGGGCATCGACATAGACATCTGCGCGATAGACTGGCTCCGAAGCATAAATATCAAATTTATAGACTAATCTGGCCTGGTTGCCCACGCCAACCATTGGTCCCAAGATCATTAATTCACCTATCGGAGCTTGATAATCCAGCAAAGCACTGCTTTGTGCATCCTCCCATAAGTAAGCACTGGCATTGACAAAACTCTTGGCGCTATTCAAAGCCATAGATACAGAAATGGCGGGGCGAATATCGAGATCGACAATCGATTTGGTCGTATTGCTCAAAGAGCTAATCTGGCCCTCTTTTGCGTGCACTTTTAACTGGGCAAACTCAACAGTTAATCCTCTGTGCCTTTGTTTGTAAACGTCATGAGTATATCCAAGCTCGTCTGTTTCTTGTTTGACCAATTCCAAAGACGACTCCGCGTCCAACCCAAGGAGATCTTGGGAAATGGCTGAAAGATTGTTTCGCGCATAATTCTGGTCTTGAGCGAGAATCAAAAGCGTTGGTTCTGGCCTGTAAACATCTTGCCTTGGCGGCTTTTGGGCAAAACCAATGGCTGTTGTCAATATTAGAATGACTGAAATTCCCCAATGATTAAAGTAATTTTTCATGTATTCTTGGTGTATTTAGTTGTATCTTTTTTGTGTGTGTTGCTTCGTATTCTAAAATCAAAATCACAGACCATATTTTATTTATAAATTCGCTTGACGAGGCTAATTGTAACAAAAGCGGTCTTAATATCACTCAATTAACGTCTTGAAAATACTACTTTTTTTAAAAAAATAAAAGGAAAAAAGCCCCGTGACACAGGATGTAAACTCCTTATTATCAGTTTTTAGACTAAGTGTAAGTTTTACTCGACCAACACCGCAGTTGGCATTGTAAGAAATTGATTTTTCAGTGCCAAAGAATAGTATTATTGGCATCGTTGGAGAGTCTGGAAGCGGGAAATCACTCACGGCCATGTCCATAATGGGGCTGCTCGACACTTCAAATACCGATATCTCGGGTCAAATAAACTTTGAGAAACAGCGCATTTTTCCCGATCAACCCGAAGCGGTGAGAAAACTTCGAGGGCGAGATATCGCTATGATTTTTCAGCATCCCATGACTGCCCTGAATCCGGCAAAGCGATGCGGTGCTCAGGTCGACGAAATGCTCATACTTCAATTGGGTTTGAGTCGTGAAAGAGCAAAGGCAAAATCCCTTGAATTGTTCGAACAGGTTAAGCCTCCATATAGGCGTCCAATTCAAAATTCAGAGGCGCCCGCCTAAAAGGAGCCATTTTCCGTTTGACTGCCCAAAGGCGTAAGATTGGATACCGCCCAGGTTAGCGATATTCATGGGTTCTAAGCTAATTTCAAAAGGCGCGGATTGTGCGATAATGCCTTGAGAAAAAATTATGAGACAGGCAATGACAAGATCGTTCTTTAGATTTTTCATTATGTGGATTAAGTTAAAAGTCAAAATTAATCATATTCTTGGTCTTGTTTTGTGACTTGAGTTACCAAATACCTTTGGTACTCTTAAGGCCTATAGTTACATTTGCAAAAAAAAACTATGCTACGAATGTTATTCGGGGGACTACTGTGTTTCTCCGCCTTTGGATGTGCCCAAAGTACCTCTGCACAAGAACCTAAAGAATCCATCTATGATATTGCCCTAGAAGGGATTGATGGTAAGCCCCTAGATTTGTCTCAATATAAAGGCAAAAAGATTCTTTTTGTCAATGTGGCCTCAGAATGTGGCTTCACGGGACAATATGACGGACTTCAAGAGCTGTATGAAAATTACAAAGACAAATTGATGATCATTGGTCTCCCTTGTAATCAATTTGGCGGTCAAGAGCCCGGCAGCGAGCAGGAAATCCAAAGCTTTTGTCGTGCAAATTACGGTGTAGAATTTCCTTTGACCGAAAAAATCGACGTTAAAGGCCCGGGACAGCACCCGCTCTATCAGTGGTTGACTCAAAAGGCCAAAAACGGATCCCAAGATTCTTCCGTAAAATGGAATTTTCAAAAGTATTTGGTCGACGAGCACGGACGCTTAGTGGATTTCTTTTACTCCATCACCAAGCCCAATAGTCCAAAAATCACCGGTTTACTGAACAAAAATTAATTGATCTTATTGTTCGATCACTATTTGAAAATATTTACTATTTTTAACCTAATGAAA
>JGI26081J50195_1000132_pt1 | contig 30944 bp, 25 predicted proteins | sample SaaInl74LU_5_DNA_FD_50195 | JGI IMG/M metagenome (IMG submission 50195) | reverse complement strand
TGGATGAATTTTTTAATACTTTAGAGTAATGGCAAAAAAGAAAAAAAATATCGTTTATTCCACCAATCCCGATTTCAATTTTGATTTCGACGAGGATGAAGCTCAAGATACCTTACCTGTAAATGAACAGAAGTTGTACGTGTCCATCGATCGAAAACAGCGCGGCGGAAAAGAAGTTACCTTGATTGAAGGATTTGTCGGTGACCCTGATGATTTAAAAGATCTCGGTAAAATGCTTAAAAGTAAATGCGGCGTTGGTGGATCAGCAAAAGATGGCGAGATCATCGTACAGGGAAACCACAGAGATAAAGTGGTAAATCTACTTCAGGCAGAAGGGTATCAGGTAAAGAAGAAAGGTGGATAAAAAGAATGCCTGATCTTAAATTTGAACTTCTATAAAGAAGTGATTTAAAATCAGGCAACCTAAACCAAAAACAAACGAAAACTGAGATAGTTTTCTTTTCTACTCACCTAACCGTATCCAAGATACAGTGTTTTTCTTCATCTTTTTTGGAGAAATGGTAAACTGTAATGATTATTGATTTAACCGTGTAAATCAAACTGTTTTCTGGAAATTATATTTGCGTGCCCGTACTAATTTGACTAGTTTAGAGATAAATACGCCACTACCATGAAACCTTTCTACCTTTTCTTATTCGCGATTTCTTGTTTGTCAAATTTGAACGCACAAACATGGTCCAGCGGAGTCGGTCAGCTTTTTTAACAAAATTGTGTTCAGTGCCATCATACGGGTGGGATTGCTCCATTCTCTCTTGAGACCTACGCAGATGTCTTGCCGTATCTTTCAGCCGTGGAGAGTTCGGTGGCTTCAGATGAAATGCCGCCATGGACACCGGATCCGAACTATAAAAGTTTTGCTCATCAGAGAGTGATGAGTACCAACGATAAAAACAGTATTCTCGACTGGATCAACAATGGTGCGCCAGAAGGAAATGTACAACAAGCCCCATCGATTCCTCTATTTCAAATGGGGACACAGTTGAATGGCGTGGATTTAACATTAACCATCCCGCAGCATACGGTAGGATCGCCGACAGATGAATACATCAACTTTGAATTGGCTTCCAACCTACCGCAAGCGATGTATGCAAATGCCGTAGAAGTTTTGCCCGGGAACCTTGAAGCTGTGCATCACGTTTTAATTTTTCAGGATTCAACGAACAATCCAATCGACCCAACTTCTATGGGAGGAACGGGCTCCCCAGCCTCTAAGTTAATTTATGCTTATACACCTGGAGCGCGGCCATATTTTGCTCCTCCTGGAACTGGTTTTAGACTACCAGCCAATACGCGAATTATCATGCAGGTACACTATGCTCCCGGCTCCATGGGGCAAACGGATCAAACAACGGTTAATTTTAAGTTGACAAGCGGTCCGACCCGTGAGATTTTTGTCGAACCTGTTTTAAACCATAACAATATTACTAACGGACCACTTTTTATTCCGGCTAATCAAGTCGAGACATTTAATCAACAGTACACAATTCAAGGAAATGCGACCTTGCTCTACGTTTTTCCGCACATGCATTTAATCGGAAGTTCTATTAAATCCTGGGCAAATCTTCCTGTTACAAATGATACGGTACGACTGGTTGATATTCCTGAATGGGATTTCCATTGGCAAGATAATTTCATCTTTCCGAATGCTGTTGTGCTTCCATTTGGCTCAACAATTAGATCGGAAGCTGTCTATGATAACACTACAAATAACCCCGAAAATCCNTCCAATCCACCTCAGGATGTCAGCGTTGGAGAAGGGACGCAGGATGAGATGATGTACGTGTTTTTTGCCTATTTACCTTACCAGTCTGGAGACGAATACATTATCGTCGATGATAGAATTAATGTGAAAGGTGCTACCAATTTATGTTTCGGTCAATCGGTACTTTTAGAGGCGATAGCCGGAATCGGTTACACGTACCAGTGGTATATGGATGGAAATGCGATCCCAGGTGCGATTAATTCAAGCTACACTGCGAATGTTGCTGGAGATTACACAGTACAAATTGGCTTAGGTCCCAATTCCATTCTCTCTGAACCCGTGACAGTAACAATGGGAAGCGCACCGTCAACTTCAATTGTGACGCCAACATCCACTCATATTTCGCTGGGCAGCTCAATTATTTTGGAAGCAACAACTGGAACGAACTATCTGTATCAATGGTATCAAGATGGAACTCCGATTCAAGGAGCAAACGATTCGACCTACGAGGCAACCGCGAATGGTTCTTATTTTGTGACAGTTTATGACGATTGCTTTGCGGTTTCAGATACTGTTATTCTCACTGCTGAAGCTTCACTTTTTGAGATGGCGACACAAAATTTTGTCCTATATCCGAATCCTGCTGATGATAAAATCACGCTCATTCAAAATCAATCGAATCAATTGGACTATCAGATCTTGGATATTGCTGGAAATACGTTCTCCAAAGGGGTGATTTCAATCTCAAGTTCCGAGCTGGATGTGACAGAACTTTCAAGTGGAGTTTACTTTATAGAAATTCAGAATAGAAACAGTGGAGAAAGCGTCGCGATCAAGTTTATTAAGAACTAAAACCGTCGTTGATAAATTGTTGAAATTATCTTTTCGGAAAATTAGAATCAGTAGAGTTGCGTTAAATAATTACGCTTATCTTTGTCACGATGGAAAGGCAAGTAATTCTCAATGCGAAACATGTTGAACTTACAATAAATCGTCTTTGTTATCAACTCATAGAGACTCACAACGATTTTTCAAATTCTGTTTTAATCGGCCTACAACCGCGAGGTATCAATGTAGTAACACGCTTAAAAGAGCGACTGGAGACCATTCTTGGTCATGAAGTGATTTGCGGGAATTTGGACATTACATTTTATCGCGATGACTTTCGAAGAAGAGAAATTCCGCTGATTCCAAGTGCTACAAATATTGATTTTGATATTGAAAACAAAAACGTAGTTCTAATTGATGACGTGCTTTACACAGGGCGTACCATTCGATCGGGACTTGACGCATTGCTCGCATTTGGTCGACCTTCGAAAGTAGAATTATTAACGATGATAGACCGTCGCTTCAAACGGGATTTGCCCATTCAAGCAGATTATGTCGGTAAAACGGTTGATACGCTTATTTCAGAGCGGGTTTCTGTAGAATGGAAAGAATTGGAAGGAGAAGATAAAGTGGTACTATTTACACCGGATAACAATGGATAATTTAAGCGTTGATCATCTAACTGGGATTAAGAATCTGACAAAAAATGACATTCAACTCATTTTTAAAACTGCAGATGCTTTTAAAGAAGTGATCAACCGTCCCATTAAAAAAGTTCCGTCATTGCGTGATATTACTATCGCAAATCTATTTTTCGAGAATTCAACAAGAACACGACTCTCCTTCGAATTGGCAGAAAAGAGGCTTTCAGCCGATACGGTTAATTTCTCAGCAGCAAGCAGCTCTGTCAAGAAAGGGGAGACACTCATTGATACAGTGAACAACATTTTATCGATGAAAGTCGATATGGTAGTGATGCGCCACCCAAATCCTGGAGCTGCAAAGTTTCTCTCAGAACGAGTTGATGCGAGAGTCATCAATGCAGGAGATGGAACACATGAACACCCGACACAAGCACTTCTGGATGCCTATTCTATCCAAGAACGACTTGGAGATGTTGCGGGTAAGAAAGTGGTAATTGTTGGCGATATTTTGCATTCGAGAGTTGCACTTTCGAATATATACTGCTTGCAAAAATTAGGCGCTGAAGTCATGGTTTGCGGACCAACAACATTAATTCCTAAATACATTCACGAGCTTGGAGTCAAAGTTGAGCATAATTTAAAGCGTGCTTTAGAATGGTGCGATGTTGCGAATATGCTTCGAATTCAATTGGAAAGGCAAGAGATTAAGTATTTCCCGTCACTTCGAGAATACACAATGCAATACGGTTTAACGAAGGAAATCTTGGATCAACTACCAAAAAAAATTGTTGTAATGCACCCTGGTCCAATCAACCGAGGAGTCGAAATTACAAGTGACGTTGCAGATTCTGATCAAGCGATCATACTCGATCAAGTTGAAAATGGTGTGGCCGTTAGAATGTCGGTGATCTATTTGTTGGCGTCAAAAATAAAGCGGCAATAAAAAATTGTTACATTTGAAAGAAACAACCTAAAATGGACTTTTCGGTAACTCAAGAAAATAGTACAGCAATTGTACAAGTCAACGTAGAGCGATTAAACGCATCCAACGCTTCAGGGTTAAAAGCCGAGTTAACGCTAATCAATAAAAACAGCATTAACAATATTGTCATAGACATGTCGAAAACCAAATATTGCGACTCGTCTGGCCTAAGTTCCATTCTATTTGCGAATAGACTTTGCAAAGATACCAACGGGAAATTCGTGTTGAGTGGATTGCAAGAGAACGTTCAAAAATTAATTCAAATCGCACAACTTGATAAGGTGTTGAATATCGTTGAATCGAAAGAAGAAGCGATGGCAATAATAGCCTAGTGGAATTTTCGGTAACAATATTAGGCAGCGGTTCCGCCGTTCCGACTTCCAGAAGAAATCCATCCGCACAATACATTCAATGTCGTAATCGTCACTTTTTAATTGATTGTGGGGAAGGTACTCAAATGCAAATTCGAAAGTTGGGAATCAATTTTCAACGCATAACAGATGTCTTTATTTCCCATTTGCATGGTGATCACTATTTCGGACTAGTTGGACTGTTAAGTACGATGCACTTGATGGGACGGGTAAAGCCTATTCGAATCTACGGGCCAGATGGACTGCAGAAAATCATAGAATTACAACTCGAAGTCTCCAAAGGAAAATTGTCTTTTGAAAGAATCTATTCCACCATTATTGATGGAGAAAATAAATTGCTTTTCGAAGATGATAAAGTGGAAGTGTCCTGTTTTCCCCTGAGACATAAAATTCCTACAAGTGGATTTCTAATCAAAGAGAAAGATAGAGAACGCAAATTACATGGTGAGAAAGCGCGCCAGGACGGTGTTAGGATTGAGTTTTTCCATAAGCTGAAGGCAGGGCAAGACGTAGAACAAGATGGTCAATTGATTCGTTCGAGTGATTACACCATTGCAGCTCCCAAACCTTGTTCTTATGCCTATTGTTCCGATACTGCGTATCAAAAAAGCACAGCGGACTTTGTGAAAGAGGCGGATGTTTTGTATCACGAAGCAACCTTTACTGAGGCGCTAAAAGATCGCGCAAAAGCAACAAGGCATTCTACGGCAAAAGATGCTGCCAAAGTGGCGTCAGAAGCAAATGTCAAACAGTTATTATTGGGGCATTTGAGTGCGCGCTATGATGACGGTGAAACGCATGTTTTAGAGGCAAAGGAGATTTTCGAAAATGTACGTTATGTTGAAGACGGAGAAGTAATAGTAATACGATGAGAATAGTTACGCAACTACTGGTGATTTTGGTTTTAGCTTCGTGTGCGAGCAGTCCGAAACAGGAATTCAATTTTGAATACACCAAACCAGATGTTGTGAATTCCAGAGGTAAAATCACAGGCGTCAATTTGGAAATGCCCAGTGAAGTTATCGATCAAGCGAAATTAGACAGTATTGGATCCATAAACGCTGAATGGGTAGCGCTAATTCCCTANGGATTTACAGAAAAGGGAGACTCCAAAGTTCAATACGGATACAATTATCAGTGGTGGGGTGAAACGGAGGAAGGTAGTATTGCTATTGCGAATTACGCGAAGGCTGCCCATCAAAAAGTAATGATAAAACCGCATGTCTGGGTCGTTGGCGATGGTTGGCCGGGAGAATTCGATTTAGCTACCGAAGAGGAGTGGTTAGAATGGGAATCGACCTACAGAACTTACATTCTCAAATTTGCGAAGATATCTGATTCGGTGAACGCAGATTTGTTTTGTATTGGAACTGAATACCGAAATGCAGCAGTCAAACGCGAAAAGTTCTGGCGAAAATTAATTGAGGAAGTTCGAGAAATTTATTCAGGAGATGTCACTTACGCAGCAAATTGGGATAATTATGAAAAAGTCCAATTTTGGGATGCGTTAGATTATATTGGCATCGATGGTTATTTTCCAGTTTCTAAAAAGCAAACGCCGACCTACGAAGAATGGGAATCCGGTTGGAGAGAAGTAAGCGAAAAACTGCGCCTATTTAGCGAAAAACACGATCGTCAAATCATTTTCACAGAGTACGGCTTCAAAAGCGCGGATTATGCTACTGCCGGCTATGAGCCGAACGGAGCGACCATAGAGGTCAATCTTCAAAATCAATTCAACGGATACAAAGCTTTTTTTGAGACAGTTTGGAATGAAGATTTTATCGCTGGAGGCTTTTTATGGAAATGGCTCTTTTTTCCAAACGATCAGAACTCAGGAGAAAATAACAAACGGTACACACCTCAAGGAAAACCTGCATTTGAGATCGTAAAAGAGGTCTACGGCGACAAATAAATCGAAAAAATCATGGAATTGTTGATAATCGCCAGTTTTCCACCTTTNAAAGTGGATAAGTAGTAATAAATCAAGGCGTTTTCAGCGAATATCTTCCTTATTTTTAGTGGTTGTCGAAAATCATTTGAAAATGGCGGAAAATCAATATACGGAGGAGAACATTCGGTCACTCGACTGGAAGGAACATATTCGGTTGCGACCGGGTATGTATATCGGGAAGTTGGGCGATGGTTCCTCAGCAGATGATGGTATTTACATTCTCGTGAAAGAGGTTGTCGATAATTGCATCGATGAGTTTGTCATGGGGAATGGGAGACGCATTGAAATTAAAATTACTGAGGGGAAAGTTGCTGTTCGTGATTACGGTCGTGGAATTCCTCTTGGAAAAGTAAAAGACGTCGTTTCAAAAATGAATACCGGCGGAAAGTACGATTCGAAAGCTTTTAAAAAATCGGTGGGTCTGAATGGTGTTGGTACCAAAGCTGTCAATGCACTTTCCAGTCACTTCATGGTNTACTCCGTCCGAGATGGAGAGAAAGTAGAGGTTTCATTTTCACAAGGGAACGTTTTGGAAGAGTCCAAAGTCCAAAAAACCGATGAAGAAAACGGAACATACGTAGAATTCATTCCCGACGATACTGTTTTTAAGAAATATGCTTTCAAGACAGCGTACATCGAGAAAATGATTTGGAATTACTGTTACCTGAATCGCGGGTTAACAATCAAATTCAACGGACAGAGTTTTATTTCCAAAAACGGATTGAAGGATTTGTTGGAAAACAATATGGATGGTGACCCTTTGTACCCAATCATACATCTCGAAGGAGAAGATATTGAAGTTGCTTTTACCCACGGGAAAACGTACGGAGAAGATTATTATTCTTTCGTAAATGGTCAACATACGACGCAAGGGGGGACGCACCAAAGTGCTTTTCGTGAATCTGTTGCTAAAGTGATTAAAGATTTTTACGGTAAAAATTACGAAGCTTCCGATATCAGACAATCCATCGTTGCTGCAGTTGCGGTGAAAGTNATGGAGCCTGTTTTCGAATCGCAAACCAAAACAAAATTGGGGTCGTTAGAGATTGANCCAGACGGAAAGTCAATGCGAGCCTTTATCAACGACTTCCTNAAGGAAAAACTCGANAATTTCTTACACAGAAATCCAGATGTAGTTGAAATTCTTGAAAGGAAAATCAGACAGAGTGAAAAAGAGCGAAAAGAGCTCTCTGGAATTCGGAAAATTGCTCGTGATCGTGCGAAAAAAGCGAATCTTCACAATAAAAAATTACGTGATTGTCGTATTCATTTAACAGACATGAAGGACGATCGACGAAAAGATACTACTTTGTTTATTACCGAGGGAGATTCTGCAAGTGGCTCTATCACCAAGTCTCGTGATGTCAATACGCAAGCGGTTTTCTCGTTAAAGGGAAAGCCACTAAATAGTTACGGACTGACGAAAAAAGTAGTTTACGAAAACGAAGAATTCAATCTAATTCAAGCCGCTCTTAACATTGAGGACGACATGGATGATTTGCGTTACAGTAAAATTGTCATCGCTACGGATGCCGATGTCGATGGAATGCACATTCGAATGTTATTGTTGACCTTCTTTTTGCAATTCTTTCCAGATTTGGTAAAAAGAAATCATGTCTACGTGCTGCAAACTCCATTGTTCAGAGTTCGAAATAAGAAAAAAACGATTTATTGCTATTCTGAAGAAGAGCGCAGAAACGCGATGGCTGAATTGGGAAGAAATCCCGAAATCACTCGATTTAAAGGATTGGGTGAGATCTCACCAGATGAGTTTAAGCACTTTATCGGTGAAGATATTCGCTTAGAGCCTGTGATGCTATCGAAAGAGGCGTCTATCGATTCCATCCTCTCTTATTACATGGGAAAAAATACGCAAGAACGACAAGAATTTATCATCGACAATTTACGCGTTGAAGAAGCGGTGGAAGAAGTTGATCCAGAAGAATTAGAAAAAGCATCATAAAATTATGGCTGACGAAGACGACAAGTTAGACAACGACGATTTGAATCCAGACGAAAATGACGCGCTTGAAAATGGCTCAGATGACGGTTCGGCATTTGGAGATAAAGTAGTTGACGAGAATATTATTCCGGTTGGTGGACTCTATGAAAATTGGTTCCTCGATTACGCTTCTTATGTAATTTTAGAAAGAGCCGTTCCATCTTTATACGATGGATTTAAACCTGTTCAGCGACGCATCATGCACTCAATGAAGGAGATGGATGATGGGCGTTACAACAAGGTCGCGAATATCATTGGAAATACCATGAAGTACCATCCGCATGGGGACGCTTCCATTGGTGATGCACTCGTGAATTTGGGTCAAAAGGACTTGCTTATAGATTGTCAAGGAAACTGGGGAAATACCTTAACTGGAGATGGTGCAGCTGCTCCCCGTTACATCGAAGCCCGAATTTCGAAATTTGCAGCACATGTCGTGTTTAACGCCAAAACGACTAATTGGCTTAAAAGTTATGACGGTCGTAACGATGAGCCAGATCAACTTCCCGTAAAATTTCCATTGTTATTGGCTCAAGGTGCTGAAGGAATCGCAGTGGGAATGGCATGTAAAATTATGCCCCACAACTTTATTGAGCTCATCGATCAATCGATTAATCATTTGCGAGGGAAAGGCGTGAAGATTTATCCAGATTTTCCAAACGGAGGGATGATCGACGTTTCCAATTACAATGACGGATTGCGAGGGGGAAAGATTCGACTTCGTGCAAAAATTAGAAAAGAAAATAACAAAACATTAGTCGTTCACGAAATTCCTTATGGAACGACATCTTCTCTGATCGATTCGATTTTGAAAGCCAACGACAAAGGCAAAATAAAGATTAAGAAGATTGAGGATAACACCGCAGCAACCGCCGAAGTAATTATCCACTTGGCTCCAGGTGTTTCACCCGACAAAACTTTAGATGCCCTTTATGCCTTCACGGATTGTGAAGTATCGATCTCCCCAAACTCCTCTGTAATTGATGGCGATAAGCCCAGATTTATGGGGGCTTCGGAAATCTTGAAAGTCAACACAGATACAACGGTTGATCTTTTGAAAAAAGAACTAGAGATTCGATTGAACGAACTCGAACGCCAGTGGCATTTCTCCACATTAGAAAAGATTTTCATCAATGAGGAAATGTATATCGATTTCAAAAAATACGGCGATCGAGAAGGGTTATATGCGTATTTGTACAAGTCCTTCAAACCTTTTGCAAAGCAGTTGATTCGCGAAATTCTTGACGAAGATTTGCATCGTTTGACGCAAATTCCGATGATTCGTATTACCCGTTTTGATGCCGATAAAGCTGATGATAATATCGCGAAAATCGAGGCGGAAATGGAAGCAGTGAAGGAAAAACTCGCCAATCTGATTGATTATGCCGTTGATTACTTCAAGGATTTGAAGAAGCGTTTTGGAGAAGGCAAGGAGCGAAAAACAGAGCTGAAAACATTCGACACGATTAATGCGACGAAGGTGATTATTGCTAATCGTAAATTCTACGTCGATTATGAGGAAGGATTTATTGGTTATGGACTGAAAAACGCCGAATATATTTCCGACTGTTCAGACATCGATGATATTATCGTCTTCTTCTCAACAGGAAAAATGATGGTGACCAAAGTCGCTGATAAAAAGTTCGTTGGGAAAGACATTATCTACGCAAACGTATGGAAAAAGGGTGATAAACGAACTGTCTATCACATGATTTACCAGGATGGTAAAGGTGGGCCTTCTATGATGAAGCGTTTCAACGTCAATTCGATCACTCGGGACAATGAATACGACTTAACCAAAGGTACCAAAGGATCGAAAATGCTTTATTTCAACGTGCATCCGAATGGAGAGCGTGAAGTGGTGACAGTAATTCTTCGACCGCGACCGCATTTGAAACGACTGAAGTTTGATATCGACTTGGGTGATCTTCTTATCAAAGGAAGAGGTGCTTCAGGAAACCGCGTGACGAAGGAAATAGTTTCTAAAATTGTACAGAAAGAAGTTGGAGGTTCGACACTTGCAGCGAGAAAAATATCCTATGATGAAGTAGTCGGTCGTTTGAACGATGAAGGAAGAGGCAAGTTTCTCGGTCAATTTAAGGGCGACGATAAAATTTTAACGCTGTATAAAACAGGTGAGTATCGTCTTTCTGGTTTCGATCTTGCGACGCACTTCGATGAAGATATGATTCACATAGAGAAGTGGAATCCAGATCATCCAATTTCTGCAGTGTATTACGATGCCGAAAAGGAAATGCATTTTGGGAAGAAATTCCTTTGTGAAGTCACGACCGATAAGAAGACTTCATTCATTTCAGAGTCAGAAGGTTCAGAGTTGGATGCCGTTTCGACTGCGTTCAAACCTCGTTTTAGAGTGATTTACAACAAGCTTCTAAAAGCAACAAAAAACCTTCCGGATACCATTATTGAGTTTGAAGATTTCATCGATGTCAAAGGAATGAAAGCTCAAGGAAATCAAATCACGAAGCTTAAAGTAAAGGAAATTGTTCTTGATCACGATATCGAAGGAGACGAGCCTTGGCCAAAAGCCGAGAATGATAAGAAACCATCCAATGATAGCTCCGAGGTGGAAGAAGAGGAAGAAGAGTTTGAAGGAGAAGAGGATGAAAAACCTAAAAAAATAGAGTGGGATATTTCTAAAAAAGAGGAGGACGATCCCGATCAGGCAAAACTGTTTTAATTAAAAATGGCGGAACGATTACTTTCGCCATTTTTTTGGTTTTATCCCAAGTTCATCGCGAAACGTACTCTCAAAAAGACAAAGATTCGTTTAGAAACTTTGATATCAATTGACCATCTTCATAGATGCAAAAATGCCCTCCATTTTCAATCGCGAGATTCAAGTTAAAAGGCGCGTTTATAATTCTATCTTTTCAACCGTGAATTCTTATATTTCANCAGATCGCGTGCTGCCAATTATTTTTTTTAAGAGCTCCTTGCTTCCTCTGCTTTTAACTCCAAAGAAATAATAGAGTAACGGTGAAAATAGCAAGGCTACTTGGGAAGAGATAAGTCCAGTTAAACCTAATTTACCCGCAATTCTGAGTGGTCGACGAATCTCTTTAGAAGTAAAACTAGTTGAAATGAGAATTAAATTTTCAGGTCGCTGAATTTTAGACCATTCTTGCGCGATCATTCCACCGAAGGAGACTCCCATGAAAGAAGATTCAACTTTTGGATTCACGCTTAGGAAAAGTCGTTTTGCGTATGATTCTAAACTTTCCCTTTTGTTGGGTGAAATCCAAGCAACGTGGATCATTTCATTTTTTCGACTTATTGTGTCAAATACTGCAAACACCCACCTTAATCAACGTATTTATTACGGCGAATAAATAATGTTACTGCAAATAACTGTGGGGGCTTGGTGAAAAGATGATAAAGGTCCAATGCAAGTTGTTTCTGGTGCGATGGGAAGGGAGAGGGTGCATTTCATAGCTCCAGATGCTTCGTTCATAGAAGATGAAATGCAAACGTTTCTCAAATGGTTTAACTCGGAAATGGATATGGAACCTGTTATTAAATCGGCAATTGCTCATTTATGGTTTGTCACTGTTCACCCCTTCGATGATGGGAATGGTCGTATCGCTAGAGCCATCGCAGATAGTCAATTGTCTCGTGCAGATCGAACACGTCAGCGATTTTACAGTATGTCTTCCGAAATCATGAAATCGAAAAAAGGTTATTACGCGATCCTAGAATCTACTCAAAAGGGAAGTCTCGACGTAAGTCAATGGCTCGTTTGGTATTTTGAAAGATTGTTGGAAGCGCTCGAAGCAACCCAAGAAACACTGTCGAAAATACTAGTCAAAGCGAAATTTTGGGAGGTGCACAAAGTCACACAATTCAATCCAAGACAAATCGAAATGATCAACNGACTTTTGGGTGATTTTGTTGGTAAATTGNATTCTTCCAAGTGGGCTAAAATCACGAAGGTGAACAGAGATACTGCACGTCGAGATCTTCAAGACTTGGTTGAAAAAGGTGTCTTGCTCGATACTGGAGCAGGGGGGAGAAGCACCAACTATGTCTTGAACGAATTTAAATAGTGATCATGTTACTTAATCCACATTGACATTCTCCCTTCAAAAATTTATCTTTGCTATGCTCGGATGATTTCTCTCCACGAATGAGGAAAGGATAAGACGTTCTCCGCGATGAACGAATTTTCAAATACAAACAGTAATGGATCTAACCATAGAAAAAATGACGTCAGAAGAATTAATCCAATTAGAAGATAAGCACGGTGCGCATAACTATCACCCACTTGAAGTTGTACTTAAAAAGGGAGAAGGTGTGCACGTCTGGGATGTAGAAGGTAAAAAATATTATGATTTTCTTTCTGCATATTCTGCCGTTAACCAAGGACATTGTCATCCGAAAATTGTCGGAGCGATGATGGAGCAAGCGAAAACATTGACATTAACATCACGCGCTTTTTATAATGACGCACTAGGACCGTATGAGAAATTTGTGACTGAGTATTTTGGTTTCGATAAAGTGTTACCAATGAACACAGGAGCTGAGGNCGTTGAAACAGCCATTAAAGTTTGTCGCAAGTGGGCATACGAAGTGAAAGGTATTTCAGAGGATAGCGCACAAATTATTGTTTGTGAAAATAATTTCCACGGAAGAACTACAACAATCGTTTCTTTTTCAAATGACCCAGTAGCAAGTAAAAACTTCGGACCATTTACACCTGGATTCATCAGAATTCCNTACAACGATACTAATGCGCTTGAAAAAGCATTGAAGGAGAATCAAAATGTTGCAGGCTTTTTGGTGGAACCGATTCAAGGAGAAGCAGGAGTTGACGTTCCTTCTGAAGGTTATTTGAAAAAAGCACAGGAACTCTGTAAGGCAAATAACGTACTTTTCATTGCTGATGAGGTACAAACAGGAATTGCTAGAACAGGTTCTCTGCTTGCGGTTTGTGGTAATTGTAATTGTGGCAATACATGTCAAAAAGATCCAGCTTCTTATGTTCAACCGGATATCTTGATTCTCGGGAAAGCCCTTTCTGGAGGTGCTTACCCAGTATCTGCAGTCTTAGCAAATGACCCAATCATGGGAGTTATCAAACCTGGTCAACATGGTTCAACTTTCGGGGGGAATCCAGTGGCGGCGAAGGTGGCGGTAGCAGCTTTGGAAGTGGTTCGCGATGAAAATTTAGCAGAAAACGCAAACAGACTCGGAAAAATCTTCCGCACAGAAATGCAAAGAATCATCGACAATACAGATTTAGTTGTTAAGGTGAGAGGAAAAGGTTTGTTGAATGCAATCATCGTAAATGACACCGAAGACAGCAAAACGGCTTGGAACCTTTGTGTAGCTCTGAAAGAGAACGGATTGCTCGCAAAGCCAACGCATGGAAATATTATCCGATTTGCACCACCTTTGGTTATGACGGAACAACAATTAATGGAATGCGTTGCCATTATTGAAAAAACAATCAATTCGTTTGAAAAATAATTGAGCGGAATATAAATTTTTAGAAGTCCCGACATTTAATGTTGGGACTTTTTTGTTTGGAGAAACTATTTTCAGGATTGTTATTGCAGTCTACTATAAGCTTTAAGTAGATGAATTTCGGGATTTCCATTGGTAAAACACCTATTTTTTCGCTAGTCTGAGTATATTTGATACGAATTAAAATCAGAATAAATTGGTACAAAAAATCAAATTTGGAACAGACGGATGGCGTGCAATAATCGCCGATGATTATACAGTTGAGAATGTTGCGCGTGTAACGATCGCTACAGCTAAATGGTTGAAAGAGAATTTCGAATCTCCATCGGTTGTAATTGGTCACGATTGCCGATATGCAGGTGCGCTTTTCGTTGATACAGCGGTTAAAGTATTCATCAACGAAGGAATTACCGTTAAAATGTCCGTTGGTTTTGTATCAACACCAATGATTTCCTTGGCGGCGGTTAAGTTGGGATGTTCACTAGGCGTCGTAATTACAGCGAGCCATAACCCACCATCGTACAATGGATTCAAATTAAAATCCCATCACGGAGGTCCACTTTCACCGGGTAAAGTTCAGGAAATCGAAGACATCATTCCAGATACTAACACGGTAGATTTGAATTCCATTTCGTTGGACAGCCCGCTAGTTCAGGTAGTTGATTTAGAAACAATGTACGTGAATCATGCTATTGCGAATTTCGACATTGCTGCGATTGAGAAATCAGGATTGGTTTTGGCGTATGACGCCATGTATGGAGCGGGACAAAATGCTTTGCGTAGAATTCTTCCCAATACGCACTTTTTACATTGTGAGTACAACCCGTCATTTCATGGTCAGGCACCAGAACCGATAGCGAAAAACTTACAGGAATTAGAGGCATTTATCAAAGAACGCGGTGATATTGATTGTGCGTTGGCAACGGATGGTGATGCCGATAGAATTGGTTTGTATAACGGAAAAGGGGAGTTTATTGATTCGCATCATATCATTCTTTTGTTAGTTCATTATTTAAAAAAGTACAAGCAATTGGACGGTGAAGTGATTACGGCATTTTCAACGACTCCGCGCGTTGGCGTTATGGCAAAACACTACGGTTTGGATTTCGAAGTAGTTAAAATCGGTTTCAAATACATTGCAGACATCATGGTGGAAAGAGATGTTCTTGTAGGTGGTGAAGAGTCAGGTGGAATCGCCACGAAAGGACATATTCCAGAGCGCGATGGAATTTGGATGGGACTAATTATCTGGGAGTTCATGGCGAAATCTGGAAAATCTTTAGACGATTTGATCAACGAGGTTTATGAAATCGTAGGGCCATTTAAATTTGAGCGAAACGACCTTCATATTACGGAAGAATTGAAGTTAGCTACTATTAAAAAGTGCGAAGAAGGCAGTTATGAGCATTTTGGGAGGTATCATGTAAGAAATGTAGAAACCATTGATGGATTTAAGTTTTTCTTTGACGATGATCGTTGGTTGATGATTCGCCCTTCAGGAACTGAACCTGTTTTGAGAACATACGCTGAAGCGCCAACAATGGATGAAGTGCGCGAAATACTTCGAATCACCGAAGAAATTATTTGTGGTTAGATGAGCTCTTCGTTTGGAACAATATTTAAGGTAACGACCTTTGGAGAGTCCCATGGAGCTGCAATTGGTGGTGTGATAGATGGTGTTCCAACCAATATTACAATAGATTTGGATCGAGTTCAGTGGGAATTGGACCGCCGTAAGCCAGGCCAGTCTTCTATTGTAACGCAACGTAAGGAGTCGGATGTTGTTCAGTTCATGTCTGGTTTTTTCGACGGGAAAACTACGGGAACGCCCATTGGCTTTATAATCCAAAACGATGATCAGAAATCCAAGGACTATGACCACATAAAAGACGTGTATCGTCCTTCTCATGCAGACTATACGTATGACAAGAAATACGGGAACCGCGATTATCGTGGCGGCGGAAGGTCTTCTGCAAGAGAAACAGCTTGTAGAGTTGTTGCTGGAGCCATAGCAAAGCAGATCCTTGAAACAATTGGTGTCGATCTCTTCGCCTATGTAGATCAAGTTGGGGCGATTAAAATAACGGGTGAAGTTGATGTGAATGAAATCGACAATAATCCTGTAAGATGCGCGAACGCTGCTGATGCTCTTAAAATGGAAGAATATATAAAGTCCATTCGAAAAGAGGGCGACACAGTAGGCGGAAGTATTGTTTGTGAAATTCATCATGTTCCACCAGGATTGGGACAACCTGTTTTTGACAAGCTTCACGCTGAACTAGGTAAAGCGATGCTTTCCATCAATGCAGTGAAAGGTTTTGAATACGGAAGTGGCTTTGCGTGTGTGGAAATGAAAGGCTCGCAACACAATGATTTGTTCAATCAGGATGGTAGTACGAAAACCAATCATTCTGGCGGAATACAAGGCGGGATTTCTAACGGTATGGCGATCAATATGCGAATAGCATTTAAACCAGTAGCCACTTTAATCCAAGACCAAGAAACGCTGAATCAGCAAGATGAAATTGTTGTCATGCAAGGGAAAGGAAGACATGATCCATGTGTAGTTCCTCGGGCGGTCCCAATTGTTGAAGCGATGGCCGCAATAACGATTTTAGATTTCTACCTAAGAAACAAGACGACGCATTTGTAGCGTGCTGCTAATTCCGATTTATTTACCTGCCTTCTTTTTGACATAGATGAAATCGTATTCAATGGAATAGAGCGAGTCGTCTCCAACAACAAAACGAGGTGTAAATTCTTTACTTAATTCTGTTGAATCACCGAAGTAGGTGCGTTCTCTCATGTATAACGTGTCGCCTTTCTTTTTGTATCGAGCATTTTCGGTGTAGGAATAGCTCATGGTATATAATTGGGCGTATAATATGTCCACTCTGCCGTCGGAATGAGCTTAAGTTTCATCGGAGCCTNCGTCACTACATTCTTTCCAGTTGGTTCGGCAATATATTTACCTGATATGCAACTAGAAAGGGAAAAAGTGATGGCTATAATGCCGAAGGAAGCTAATCTCAAAATCATTTGAATCAATTTTAGTCTGAATTTACGAAGTTTTTTGGAAAGAGTTACGCCTTTGCACCAAAGGACTCACAGGAAAAGTCTTTCCGCTGATCGAAACTTTTTATCTTTGCTCAAAACAGCACAATGCTTCATCGAATTCAGACATATTACCTAATCATTGTTATTATCGTTCAGTCGATTGCAGCGATTGGTATGGAATTTTTTCGTTTCAAAACCGAAACACAAGAATTTGTGATAACTTCTATGGGAATAACTGAGTTTGATGAAAATGGGGCTATCGTTGATTCGTCAATTGTTCCATTGTTCATAGGTTTTGTAGCAATGGCTTTATTGGCTTTCCTCTGCATTCGATCCTATAAAGATACCGAGCGTCAATTCAAATTGGGAAGGACCATTTTTTACCTTTATTTTGTTGGGGTACTTACCATGTACTTGATGTCCATTTTTGGTGATGCATTCATTGGACTAAAAGATTCCAAGCGAGAGGTTGGAATGGCATACTGGTTATTTATCGCAGGATTCCCATTTTCGTTTTTAGCGAACACAAGCATAAAAAGAGATAAGAAAATTCTCGATTCACTCAAGCGACTTTAAGCATGAATTATTTATCAGTTGAAGAGATTACGAAGTCTTACGGCGAACGTGTCCTTTTTGAAAAATTGACTTTTGGAATTGATCAAGGTCAAAAAACGGCAATTGTCGCGAAGAATGGCACAGGAAAAACAACCCTACTAAAATGTCTAATTGGACAAGAAACAGCAGATGAAGGAAGAGTCGTTTTCCGAAAGGGACTGAGGATAGCGTTTATGCAACAATCGGAAGATCTTAATCCAACCAACACGATTTTCGAAGAAGTTTTTGCGCATGATTTACCAGAGCTTAAGGCTGTCAAGGAGTATAATAAGGCCATGCGCTTGAATGACGAGGAAGGTATAAAAAAGACTTTTGAAGCGATTACCGAACTAAATGCTTGGGACATCGAAACTAGGGTTAATCAGATTTTATCAGTTTTAAAACTCGAAAATCCGGATCAATTGATCGATACGCTTTCTGGAGGACAGAAAAAACGGGTTGCCTTGGCAAAAGTATTGATCGCAGAACCTGATTTCCTGATTTTAGATGAACCAACNAACCATTTGGATTTGGATATGATCGAGTGGTTAGAAGACTATCTTTCGAAGTCGAACGCCACAATTTTAATGGTAACGCACGACCGCTATTTCCTAGAAGTAGTTTGTGATACTATTTTCGAGTTGGACAACAAAACATTGTATCGTTACAAAGGAAACTTCTCTTATTTCCTTGAAAAGAAGGCAGAACGGGAAGATCAATTTGAATCGACCGTAGAAAAAGCTAAAAATCAGTTTCGGAAAGAGTTGGAGTGGATGCGGCGCCAACCAAAAGCTAGAGGAACGAAGCAAAAGGCTCGAATTGAGGCCTTTCACGATACCAAAGCAGTAGCCAAACAACGTCTTGATAAAGATGAACTAGAGATTCCAGTGAAAATGGAACGCCTCGGAACGAAGATTCTCGAATTGCATAAAATCGGAAAAGCGTTTGGATCAAAGAAGATAATAAATGACCTGACTTACGTGTTTAAGCGTCAAGAACGCCTCGGAATAGTAGGAAATAATGGTACAGGAAAATCTACGTTCCTGAATATGATACTGGGTCTAGAGCCAGCCGATAAGGGTAAGATTGTGACGGGAGAAACAGTAGTTTTTGGTTATTATAACCAGAATCTCCCCAAATACGAAGACGATAAAAAAGTTATCGATATTATCCGCGATGTGGCCGAGTTCATTCCATTGGAAAAAGGGCGACAAATGTCGGCAGCGCAATTTCTGGAGAAGTTTTTATTTCCGAGAGATATGCATTTTAACTTTGTTCACAAGCTTAGCGGCGGAGAAAAGCGTCGTTTGCACTTGATGACAGTGCTGATGAAAAATCCCAATTTCCTGATCCTAGATGAGCCTACAAACGACCTCGACATCTTTGTAATGGCTGTTTTGGAAGATTATTTAAGAAGTTTTCAAGGCTGTTTGATAGTTGTTTCACATGATAGATACTTCATGGACAAAATGGTTGATCATATTTTCGTATTCACGGGAGAAGGAGAAGTCAAAGATATCATCGGAAATTATACGGATTTCAGAAAAAAACAGCAAGAAGAACAACGCGAAGAAAAGCGTACCATCCCAACTGAAGAAACCGTGGAAGTGGCGCCTGTCCAACAGAGTCGTGAAAAGAAGAAGTTAAGTTATAAGGAAAGAACCGAATTTGAAGGTCTTGAAAATGCTTTGGAGCAACTAGAGGAGGAAAAATCTCAATTAACTGAAATTCTATCCAACCCCGATTCATCGCAAGAGTCCTTGATAGAGGCAGGGGAGAAGCTAACGAAAGTTGTTAAGGAATTGGAATCCAAAACAGATCGATGGTTGGAGTTATCTGAATACGAATCCTGAAGCCTTGCAATGATTAATTACGACGGTAAAAAATTTCGTGCAATTTTAAATTCAGAGAATGGCGAAGTCTCAGAAGATTTGATTTTTGAGTACCGTCAGATTGGGGATTTACTTTCTTGTCATTACTCAGGGACTCAAATTCGAAAAGGATTTCTTCTTGGAATTGTGAGTCCTTCAGGCGTTATTGAAATGACTTACCAACAAGTGAACTTTCAAAATGAATTGCGAACAGGGAAATGCATTTCTACTCCTGAAGTGATGNAGAACGGAAGGATTTGTTTGCATGAAGTTTGGGAATGGACCAATGGTGACCTTTCGTCGGGTTATTCTCTTTTAGAGGAAATCGGCTAGGTATGCAGGAGATTGAGTAGAAAACGGGGGATGGCGGAATAGGAATTGAGAAGTGCTTTTTGCTTGAATGTGATGTACAACATTTCTACAATTGTACATTTCTAGAAATGTCGAAACGTTATTTATAATCAACTATAAAACAACGCTTTATCCATTCTTCAGAAGTGTTAATAACGTGAAAATCACTGTTAATAACTCATTATCTACATTTCAAAATTCTAATCCGTAATTTTAAAAGAAATTCAACCACGAATGGAAGCCACTTATCACGAAGCAACGACTATAAACCAAGTAATCGATCAGCTTGACCTTATTATAAAAGACTCAATAAAGAATGGAAACCGAATCGGTTATTTTGCTGCGTTATACAAAAGAGTAACCGTCACTGTGAAAACAAAAATTGCGGAAGGTTATTTCGAGGATAACGACCGCATGGAGAAACTCGATGTAATTTTTGCGAATAGATATCTAAAAGCATACCATCATAGGATAAATAAAGAGACTCTTTCTAAATCGTGGCAACTCGCCTTCGATGCATGTGATCAATGGAGACCACTTGTAATTCAGCATTTATTTATCGGAATGAACGCGCACATTGGACTCGACTTAGGAATTGCTGCTGCACAAGTTCAACCTGATAACATTAACGACCTAAAACCTGATTTCGACAAGATAAATGTGATTCTTGGTGAATTGACGGAGGTGGTTCAGGACGAATTATCAGAAATCTATCCTATTATGAAGACTTTGGATAGAATAGCTGGTGGGGCAGATGAGAAAATTGCTGGATTTACGATGGATATAGCGCGAGAAGCTGCTTGGAATGTTGCATTGAATTACAATGCTTTGTCAAATTCAGAACATGCAGCGTACATTGAAGATCGCGATAAATCTGTCGCCGAATTCGGTCAAAATATAAATAGTCCGGGAAAGTGGATCAATTTTTTAATTGTGATCGCCAGATTGTTCGAACGAGGCAATATAGCGAGCAAAATTGCAGTTTTGAATAAAGAATAAGTAAAATTTGAGGTCCGTATTTTACAATCATTACATCTGATTGAAATTTACGTTTACAAATAATAATTAGGTTTCAAAACGTAATTTTCAGCTCACGAATTGAATGACAGTTCTACAATTGTACATTTCTAGATATGTCGAAACGTTATTCACAATCATTTGATATTCAGTGATTTAATCATGAGTTGTAATTATTGATAACTCCAAAAACCTTCTTAATAAATATCCCTCCGCTAAAACAATGAAGACAAATTAATGGGCTTATTAATTAAGTTCAAGCGCAAAGTGAAACGAATTTTCTTTCCGTATTCATCGAATATATTACTCGACCCATAAGAAAGTGCGAGATCATCGGACATCCAAAGTGGGAAGTAAATCCCAAAAATATCTCCCATTCGAATACCTAAGCCAGCGTTCATGAGCAAGTCACTCATTCCTGCGCCTGTGTCATAAGATCCTGCATCAAAGAAAGCACCAAGTAATCCTGTTTTCAATGGAAGTTGAACATATAAATTACCAGCGACAATTGTTCCTGTTGTAGAACCGAAACTGCTNGTGCTTTTGAAGCCTCCCANGTTTTCNACGCGCTGATTTGACCAAAGGCCTGTCGTTTCATTTCGACCGAAGAAGTAGTCGTCCGTAAACAAATCCTGAGAGCCAGAAGCACCCGCTAAAGACATGGTATAAGCATCAATATTACTCGAGCTATTGTACTCATTAATATAGTTCGAACCGTAGAAAGCTCGTAACTCTACCCATCTTTTTTGTTTGTTTCGAAGGTAGCGGAATTTGTATTTTGCCTCAGCGCTGAACCTCGCCATTGTTTCCGAAGAGTTCACATCAGTAATGAATTCGTCTCGTAGTTTTGCCGAGAAGTAATGATCTGGTTTATTGAACGTAAAGGCGTATTCCGAATAGTATCCTGCACGGGTAAGTGTCGACGGTCCAAACACGTCTTGACGGTACATACTCTGAATTCTTAAGGTTTGACTGAAAGGTTTTTTATCACCTCGTTTACCAATTTTCGCCTCCCAATATGGTGAAACTGTTAAGTAATACGCCTCGTTATTTCGAAGGGTATCATTTTTAAAGGATTTCACGGACAGTCCGAAACGAGAAAGCTTAAGGTTCCATTTGTTTTTCGGCATGAAATCATAGTTTAATTCCGCTATTCCCGAAATGAAATTCCTTCCGAAGGAATAGAATGGCGAAACCAAATAACCAAACTTATTGAAAGGCACACCTTTATTGTGAACCGTTACCCCAACCATAAGTTTATCGTAGGTGTTCCCAGCTAACATTGGTGTCCAAAAAACGTTTGTGTATTCAGGTTCATTGTCTCCAGCTAAAAACTCCCATTTCATTGGCTCGAAACGGTTGATCAAATGATCTTTGTTCCAAATATTGTTTTGTCGATTCATCTCAGGAATATCAACGCCATTATCAATTCTAACTTCAGTTGCGTTTGGTGCATCTAAGGTGATTGTCGATTTTTTCTGCCCTGGTTCTATCCATTCTGTAGCAATGGATTTTCCATCAATAATTGCGTTCACTTCAATTGGCCCGTCCACCTGACCCTTGTTCTTAATGGTAACAGTGAGTTGTCCTTCAGGCTCGTTGTGTTTCACCCGTTTGATTTTGTAATCGATGTGATCGGTCGTTTGAATCAAGTCCTCAAAAATCCAACTCAAATCTTTCCCAGATGTTATCTCCAAAGAACGGCGCATGTCTTCTGGTTGCGGATGTTTGAACTCCCACTCGGCGTAATATGCTCGCATACACTTATCGAAAAGTTCTTCACCTAAATAGTCTTTCAAATAGAAAAATACAAGTCCTGTTTTCTGATACATGACCACACCATAATTAATAGAGGTGAAGTCGGCAGAATGCGTTTCAATTGGCTGGTCTTCCCCCAAAGCAGCCAACATGCGATAAGAAATATCACTCAAATCATGATGATCAAGATCGTTCATGTGAAATTGACCATTCAAAACCATGTCTGACATGGCAGTATTTCCCGGGTATTTTGTTTGGATGTAACGAACTTCATTCAAGGTATTCATTCCTTCATCCATCCAACCATGAACACGCTCGTTCGATCCTAATTGCCCGTAGAACCAGTTGTGTCCAACTTCATGAACGATCACGACTTCCAGTTCATGAGCAGAGCTTGCTCCACCGATAACAGTGACATTCGGATATTCCATTCCACCTCCAGCACTAATAGTTCCATCGACTGCGGTAACGTTGTTGTAGGGATAATCTCCATTCCAAAGTGAGTAGTAATAAATCGCATCGTTTAAGTATTCGCTTGCTTTGATCCAGAGATCCGCATTTTTCTTCGTGTACATGGCCCAAGATGTNACTTTTCTTTTCGATCCCGGAAGTTCAACTTCGCTTTTCAAGACATTGAATCTCTTATCTGCGAACCACGCAAAGTCATGGACATTTTCTTGTGTATAAACGATGGATTTCATCTTCATAGAAGAAGGGGGGAAGCTAGAATCCTCTTTTGGGACTTCGAATTCCTTGTAATTAGTGCCAGAGGCGATTGATTTCGCTGTTGCTTCTGCTCGTTTGTCCAAGAATTGTGTTTCAGAATATGTGCGTAAATCACCGGTCGCACCAACAACATAGTTCTCAGGTAGGGTGATGGCAACTTCAAAAGAACCATATTCAGAATAGAACTCGCCTTGGTTTAGGTAAGGCATCGCGTTCCAACCACGTTGATCATAAACAGCTGGTTTTGGATACCACTGTGTAATTTGGTAGGATTCACCGATGTGCCCCAATCGGGAAATACGCCCTGAAGGAATTTTAACTTTGAATGGCGTTGAAACTTTTATGGAGTTTCCAGATTGTAATGGTTTGTCGAGAATTAGATAGCAAATATCAACATTCTCACTGTCATATTCCCACTTTACTTTTGATCCGTCTACTTTAAAATCAAGTGAGTCGATGTTTCCTTTGTCCGATTCTTCCCCATATTGAAGTACATCGTTTTTACTACTGTAAAGCTGTTGCGCTAGAGCTGTTTCACCATTACGATAAGCATTCGGCCACAAGTGAATGTATATGGTATCGAGCGCGTTGGGTGAGTTATTGGTATATTCAAACTCCTCTGTCGCGCTCAAAGTATGATCGACGTCATTAAGTGTAACTTGAATCTTATAATGAACTTCTTGCTGCCAGTAATCTTGAGAATTTGCTGTTAGCGAAATCAGTGTGAAAAGTGTGATAAGACGAATCATGATTGAAATTTTGTAAGGCAAATATACGGATTCGAAATACCTTTGAAAAAAGATTTTATGACGAGTGGTAGAATGAAAAAAGGTCGACTTTCGCCGACCTCAATTTTTTAATGCATTTGTTCGTTTTCAACATCCTCTTCTGGTGGGAAAAGTTTTTCAGCATTTGGTTTTTTCTGCAATTTATCCAGCATGTCTTCTAGTTGCGAAACCGTTAAACTGTATGCAATAATTTTCTTGTTTTTGTCTAAAACCCAAACTTTAGGAGTTGAGAAGATGTCGTATTGCGTTTGATAGTTCAATGATTCAATAGTCGTTTCTTGAAGCAATTTTAACAAGCGTGCTTGATTATTGGATTGGTCTGTCGCAGCATCATACATTGTCGCCGTTACAGCAACGTTGATAAACTCAAGACCATGTTTTTTGATGAACTTTTTCCATTTTTCAAAATCATCACCAGAAGCTTTACCTACAGCGAAAACCTCAATATTGCGATCTTTCCACTTCTCTGCATAAAGCGTTTGAAGTTTTGGCGTGATTTTCTTGCAGTGCCCGCAATCTGGATCCCAAAAGTAGAGAATAGTNTAGTCACTATCTAAGCTCATGAAATCGTGGTAATTTACGTCTGTTGTATCTCGTAATTTAATGTTCGGTGGAATTTCTCCCATAACAAGGTTGATATGCGTATTTACCTTTTCACAAAGCTTAGCACGACTTGCTTCTGTCACCCAAGTTGCAAGAGGCGTTCCATCTGGTCCATTATCACAATAATATTTCTTACCGAGACGAATGAAAACAGTATTCATCCCCATAATTTTACTTTTTTCAAATCGCGAAGTCAAGGTTGATACTGTGTACTGAAACATTTCAGATTTTGGATCAAGGCGATCAATAAAATCGAACGCATACTTAGTGATGGTGTCCCAGTGCTGCGCAATCATATTCTTACTGAAATAAAATGTCATTTTATTATCAAAAATGCGCGTTCTTACCAGTCGCTCATCGTTCAAGTCAACATTGTCCCAGTAATGTTCACGAAAGTAATTGAATCTGAAGTTTGAATCGATAAGATTCCCTGCTTCATCCACTGCTGCTTCAGGTATTTCAATTTCTGTCGACATTTTGATTATTTTCCCAACCAGTTTGTCTTTGTGCAATTCAGCAAGTTCGTTTTGACGCACTTTTACTACATTCTTGATAGAATCCATTTGGACCGTCAAGGCTTTGTATTGATCCGATTCGGAATCTAATTTTTCGCGCTTTTCACCCAACATTGCCTCTTTTTGCTTTTCTGAAGACATGAACTGCGCGTAGTTGTAGAAAATAATATTTTCCTCAGATTTTTTCGCGACGGCATTCGAAATAAAGTTGGGGCCTTTCGCTTCAATGTAAGTCTCCTTCTCTCCGTTGTAAACGAAATCTAGAATATTTTGACCTGGAATATACAAGGCTAGAATTCCAGCTTTTTGTTTTGAACCGTCGAAAGATACAATGCCGTTTTTCATTTCAGCAGTGTCAGAATAATAGAGATTTCCTCCCGAGTAACGAACGAGATTTACAGTGGTGTCTGGTTGATCTTGAATTTTGAAACGAATTTTTTGTGCATTCACAGAATACGCTCCAACCACCATCAACAACACTAAAATACTTTTCATAATCTTCATAATTCTTAAAAATAAACTATTGACGCTTTAAAATTAGTTACCCTGGTTTGATTAACAATTCTTTAACGTCTAATATTCATTATAGATGCCTTTGCGAGCTGTTAAAAAACTTGAAATTGTAAAGGATAAATACGCTATGAGAAGCGCACTGATACTCCACATAGTCATTTCTTCTCCTATATAAATCCCGCCAGATTCGAACATCTCATCAAGGAATACTTTGATAATCAGGAAAGAGGTGAATCCTACCGCGATTACAATTCCGAAGATGATCATAAAGTAGACGAAAAATTTACCCACTATGTTGTTTGGATGATATCCGATTCTCATTAAAGTTCGCACCTCATACATATTTCGAGTGATAAGCAATTGCATATATTGAAGAAGAACCAGCCCAGACACGAACACAGCAATCACCGATACTCCCAACACAACTAAAACCAAAGTTCCTACGATGCTTTTTAGTCGGCTAACAGCCATTTGCGACTCTCGGGATTCCAGCCCATTTTCCGTCATATATTCTTCTACTTTCCCGAATTGACCTTCTTTTCCTGAGATCATCAATTGCGTGATCTTTTGCTCGGTCCCGTCCGAATAATTATCGTTGCCATGTTTCATGAAAGTTTCAGGAACCAGAATTGCTGATACCGAACTAGTAAATCCGATAATGTGTGCGTAATGCCATTCAGATTTCGTTCTTTCTTTATTTCGAATTGAAATTTTAAACCGAATTTTTTTGGCTAGATCTTCTGAAACTTGAGGGATTCCTTGCGCACTTGCAAAAGTGTTAAGCATAACAATAAAGTCTCGTGGCATAATAATCGGTAATGACTCATCGCCTTCTTGCCATTTCCAATCCNTAGATTTCACATCCAAAAATGCAGGGTNAACCGTTTGTATAAAGACATCTGTTCCAAATTTCATTGGAAGTTTATCATCCTTCGTTTCGAAATAAACATCAAAATTATTGGAAACGACGGGTTTCACCTCTTCGATAAAAGAGAGTTTTTCGAGTTCTTCGACAGCTTCCTTACTAAAGTCAGTACTAGACATGCCAAGGATATTGGCATCTGTAACACGCTTTTGAACGATGATGGTATTGGGACCAAGAATTTCTGAACCTTCACCAAATTCGCTCACCTTGATGAGGTAGTGAATGGATGTTACCAAAAAAGTAATTCCAAAGAAAGCACCGATCATAGCAATAATCAGCTGCTTTTTGTCTTGATTTCTGAAGAGCAATTTATTCAACATGATTAAAGTTTTAGTTCGTAATCGTATGCATAATCATGAGCATCACCAAGTGATGTCAGTACAAAACCAGCTTTTTGATCCAAAGTGCGATCATGAATCATTTTTAGACAGCGTTCTGTATTCTCGATGTCCAAATGAGAAAAAGGCTCATCCATAATTAACCATTCAAAAGGCTGCGCAAGCGCGCGAATAATAGCGACGCGTTGTTGTTGTCCCATCGAGAGAAGCCCACATTTTTGAGTCCATTTGTCCTCAATCTCAAGTTGCTGCATCATTTGTTTCAACTCTACCTCGGTGAAGGTATCTGTTAAACTATTTTTCAGAAATAAGTTTTCTCTCACAGAAATGTCTGGAAAGAGTTGTAAATCTTGAAAAACGACAGCCACTTTTTTTTGTCGAATTAGTGTCCAGTCGTCGGCATTAAAATTACGAATGTCCTCTCCTTCATATAAAAGCGTNCCAGTATAGTCGCGCCGCAGTCCATAAATCAAGGTGGTAAAGGTGGACTTTCCTTTTCCGCTGGAGGCATTCAATAAAATGCGTTTACCATGGTTCAATTCGGCACGGTGTCCCCAAATACTTTGCTCTCCGTGTTGAATTGACGAGAGCGGGTCTGGCATGATATGATCAAGAATAATGTTCATAGAATGGTTTAACTAGGTTTTTTCAAGAATCGTTCCACAATTATGGATGCTCCTTTACTAAATCAAAATTGGNAAAAAAATATTGGAGTAACGAATTCTGAACCAATGGTTTTCAGTATCAACTATTTTTCTTNACATGAGAAATGATTTGTTGAACGACTTCCTCAGAATTGGTGNAATCAATCCATACATACTCCGGATTTCTGCGAAGCCATGTCAATTGTCTTTTTGCGTAGCGTCTCGAATTTTGTTTGATCAACTCAACTGCCCGATCTTTTGTGATTTCCCCATCCAGATAGGCAAACAATTCTTTATAACCTACGGTGTTCATTGATGTTAAGTTGCGGTACTTTTGAACGGAGATCACTTCGTCTTCAAGCCCTTTTTTCATCATAGTTTCGACGCGTTGGTTGATGCGTGCGTAGAGTTTTTCTCTATCGTGATTCAGAACAAAGTAATGTATTTGAAAGGGTCTCGATTTTGAAGTTTTCTGGCGTAATGAAGAGAACGGTGCACCCGTTATTCGAATGGCTTCGATAGCACGTTGTATTCGCATGGCATTTTCACGATCCACCTCTTGGAAGTAAATCGGGTCTTTTTCTTGCAATTCAATTAATAATGGTGCTAGACCGTCTAGCTCATATTCTAAAATCACTTGTTTTTTTACTTCTGCATTTGTAGGNATATTATCGAGACCAACACAAANAGCATCTACAAACATTCCAGAGCCGCCCGTCAGAATAGCAAAGTCTTTACTTTGATAAATTTCATCAAGAACTTGAAGCCCCATGGTTTCAAACTGAGCAGAAGTGATTTCGTTTTCGAGATAGTGGGAGTCAATGAAGTAATGCGGAACTCCGTCTTGTTCTTCTTTACTTGGTTTCGCCGTTCCTATGCTGATTTCTTTATAAAATTGACGCGAATCTGCTGATAATACAGACGTGTCGAAATGTTTGGCAACTTCCACGGAAACTGCTGTTTTTCCACTGGCTGTTGGGCCTGCTATGACGATGAGATGTTTGATGAATCAAAGATAAAGAATAATGATGACGGTAGGATTGTTCTGTTTCATTTCNGAACATATAAAACAGGCTTTAGAAAAGGATCCTTTCGGGATAAAAAGTAAATTTNAAGCCGTCAGTAGGTTGCAGCCCATTCCAAATACCGCGACATTACCGAACGAATGTAATTGTAGGTCGTTGTCCCGCGCATCATTCCGTTCCGAACTACATCGTCTTGATAAAACTCTTGTTTGGATAAATTTAAGAGCATTTTCTCGACATTACCATCCCATTTCAATGGATTTAAGCCATATTTTTTAGCCAATCTTTGTGCATCTTGAATATGTCCACGACCTGCATTGTAGGAGCCCAAAGCGAATTTCTTTCTTTCTAGAGGATCTGGAATATCTTTCCAAAACTTTTCATCCGCCATTAACTTTTTCGCGCCTCCCATTATTTGCACGGATGGTGGTGAATCTGGGTAGACACCGTAATGAGGTCCTGTATTCGGCATGAACTGCATCATTCCATAAGCCCCACCGAAAGATTGGATTTGCGGATTAAACTTTGATTCCTGATAGGCAACCGAGGCAATAAGGCGCCAATCCCATCCGCTCATTTCCGCAGCTTTCTTGAAAATGGCATCGTATTCTGAAATGGAATTGCCGTTGAGGAGTACATTCGAGTTTCTTTGATTGGTTGCGATATGGCGCATCTCAAAGTACTTGCGATAAATATAATTGTAGGTTGGTTTTTCTTTGAACTGCTTTAACCATTCATCCATTTTTGCTTTGAGCAAAGGACTCGATTTTCGCAAGCCGAATGCCATTTTTTGCTTCACAGAAAGATCGAGATCTGTGTAAAGGTTTTCAAAAAACTGTTCGTTGACTTTGGCAATATTGTTTTCTGTTATCGTATAATCGATAAGCCCTGTGGAAACCATTTCGATTAATTCTTCTCCTCCTATTGTACCTTGAACGCCTTCAATAAATATCGTATCACCGATTTCTTCTTGTAAGTGAAGAAGTCGTTGGTAGTAGCTTGAGTTTCTCCAAACACGGACTTCTTTCTGAGCAAGATTGTTGGGGTCTGTAATGATTTCTTTTTTCCAGTCCTCTTCTTCCATGTCTTTCCAGCCGTCTGGCTTTCGCTGTACCAATACCTGTTGCGTTTGTATAAAAGGTTCAGAGAAATTGATTAATCTTCCGCGTTCTTTCGTTACGGTGTAATTACAAGCAATAATGTCGCCTTCACCACTATTCAACATGGGAACTAAACTATCCAGGTTTTTGATGATTTTCACTTCCAAATCAACGCCAATACTTTCTGCAAATTCATTAAGAAGCTCGTATTCGAATCCCATTTTTTTGCCTTTGTAGATAAAATAGGAGGTGGCACTGTTTTCAGCAAGAACGATCANCTTGCCTCTTTTAATGATATCGGGAAGATCGATATCTGCATGTGGACGGCTGAATGACTCTACAGTTGATTCCTTATCAGATTCTTGCATTACACATGAACTCACCGTAGCGAGTAAAACTAGGTGTAAAATTGAGAGTAAAATCTTTTTGTTTAATAGGTTCATTCAACTTGTTCTGAATGAAAAATACGCTAATTAACTGAGAAGATTGATTTGAAAGTCCTTTGAATTATCAACAACCCCTCTTAATTTTTCTTAAAGTAGTTCTCATAGAATGGATGTGCNTCTTGTATGAATAATCGAAAAGCTTGTTCAATTTCTTTTTCTTTCATTCGGAAAACAGCTGGAGCTTGATGAAGATTATTCTTAAAAGAAATTCTTCGAGATAAACCGCTGCAAGCTTTTTCTAAGCCATCAAAGAATTGATATTGATAAAGCCAATCGAACTCTTTCATTTTACTGAGCATGAATTTGAATTCTGGGGAAAATTCATTTGAAAATTGTGGCTCAAACGAATAAAACGCATCCACAAACTCACGAAGAGGCTTAGTGTGAAACTGATTCCAGTTTTTTGCTAAAAGATGGTCGAAAAATATATCCACAGCGATTCCCGAAATTTTTGGGAGGTGCGGGTATAGCTCGTGCAATAGATCACGGACGGCAGGGTGTGTGTCGATAAAATTGTCAATGGTTCGATGAAGAACAACTCCCTTTTGAACGGTTTTATGGTACATGGAGAAATCTTTTCCTTTGATGTAGTCGCCCTGAAGGTTTGCGTACATCAAGGCTGGGTCGTTGTTGGAAAAGTATAAATGTCCGAGAAAGTTCATTCTTCAATATGCAAAAAAAA
>JGI26081J50195_1000124_pt1 | contig 31520 bp, 32 predicted proteins | sample SaaInl74LU_5_DNA_FD_50195 | JGI IMG/M metagenome (IMG submission 50195) | reverse complement strand
CAGTTTTCATGCAGGCATAAAAATTGTATTCTGGCTGTTGCTCATCCTGGCCTGAATATAAACCATTTTCAGCAGTCTGCCATATTTCCAATTCGGCGTCCGCAATAGGCTCGCCATCGGTTGTTAATACGCGGCCACTCACAACAACTGCTGCGCCCTTATCATCGCCAATTAAATCGCCACCCACCTCAACATTGGGTGCGCCCCGCATGTGAAATGGGCCCAATACGCTAGAAGGAGTGCCGTCCGCAGGTGAATTCACCATATCGACTAGAGAAGATAACCCAAGCACGTCCGAAAATAGCACGAATTCATTACGCTCAGGTGATGATATTTCGCCAGCTTGGTAGAGCAGTTCTAAGCCCTTGCGCCACTCATCATGGGTTAGGTTTGTCTCCCGAACAAAGTCATGTAAGTGATGCGCCAATTTTGCCAGAACGAATTTTAGCCGTTCGTCTGTATCATCTGAAATGTAATCAAGAAACGATTTCGTAATTGTATCAACGGACACGGTTCGCATACCACACCTCTCCTTAAAAAACTCAACTTAAAATGCCAATCGACAATACTGGGAATGCAATCAGAAAAATAAGAACTAACAGCATGATCATAGCAAAAGGAAATGCCCCAAAAAATACATCTTTTAGAGAGACTTCAGGGTCATTCAAACTCGCTTTTATAACAAAACAGGATATTCCAAGCGGTGGTGTCAACAAACCAATCTCTGCACCAATCACGGTTATGATACCAAACCAAACCAGGTTCATGCCCATAGTTTCCATTAGAGTGATGAACAGCGGGACAACGATCAATATAATGGACGCCGTGTCTAAAATAGTGCCAAGGAAAAGCATCAGTAAGACATAAATAATCATCACCTCGATAAAACCAAAATTGCGTTGCTGTAGGAACGCATCCAGTTCATTCGGTAGGCCAGCGTAGCCAAGCATTCTACTGTAAAGCGACGCCATCGCTATGAGAAATAAAATTGAAGCCGTTATATGGCCTGTCTCGATCGCAGTTTCCCAAAGCCCGCGCCAAGTCATTCGTCGGCGCAAAACTGCAATAATAACTGAAAATAATGCCCCAGACGCACCAGCCTCAACCGGCGTTAGCCAACCAGTATAAATACCGCCAAGCACAAGCATAATAAGTGCAACAATGGGAACAGTTTTATCCATTAATTCTGATAGAGACAGCGGACGCTCAAAGGCCTTGTCAATATTTTTACCAATATAACTGGGACGCAAATATCCTGATATGAATATCCAAGAGATATAAGCGGCAGTTAAAATAAGACCGGGCACAATGCCTGCGAGAAACATATCGCCAACTGACTGCTCGGAGACAAACGAATAGATGATAAGCATAGCACTTGGCGGAATAATCATACCTAGAACTGACGAGCCAGCAACCACACCAACAGCAAAGCGCTTGTCATAATTTAGCTTACGCATCTCTGGCACCGCAATCCGCGTAAATACCGACGCTGAGGCAATCGAAGAACCTGTAACCGCCGCAAAAACTGCATTAGCGCCAACAGTAGCCATGCCAACACCTCCGGTTAGCTTATGAAAGCCACGGTTAAGCACGGTATAAATGTCGGTTCCCAATCCCGCCCGAGAGACTAGCAACCCCATAACGGTGAATAGTGGAATGGTGGCAAATGGATACTCGGTAACCCCGTCACCAACCGCCACCCTTAAAAAGTTAAACGCTAAAATAGATTTGCCACTGATGAGCCAGATAGAGACAAATGAGACTAAGCCTAATGCTACCGGAATATAAACGCCGACATAAACCAGAAAAACAATAGCCAAAACTGATAACGAACCAACCTCAACCGGGGTCATGTTAGTGTTCCTTTAACAGCAATCGACGCATCGCTTTTTGAAGCGGCGGAATCGCCGTAAGGTCCAAGCATCACTTTAAACAAGAAAATACCGCAGCACATAGTTACGCTAAAAAAGATTGCTAGTTTTGCTGGCCACCAAGGGGCGGTAAAAATACCCGGAGTGCCAAAATAATCACAACGCCCGAAAGCTACTTTCAAATCAGTCCATAATTCACCAGTATGCTGCACGCCGAATTCTGGTGCTGTTATAAAGTGGCAGCTCTCAATTGATTCCAAAAAATCAGGCCACATCGTCCAGGCAATTAAACCCATAAATAGGCAACCAATTGCATTAATACTGCGAGATAAAACATCGCCAATGCTTGGCGCACGTGTGTAAATAAAATTAAGAAACCCGTCAGAACGGGTTAGACGATTATGATGCACGACATCGGGCAATTGCAAAAAGACAATTAAAATCAATGAAAAAATGACAACTTCAACAACGCCGTTTAATGGCGCGTGGAAAAATCCTCTGGCAACAACATCATAATTCATTGTTGCCACGAGGAAAAAAATTACTATCGTGCCAATTTTATTTGCATATGAAGCAACAACAATAAAAGGCAGATAAAGACGGCTAATAGCTATCATCATGTTGTGCTCTCCGCCGCCTTTTTTGATCTTACAATTCGCTTGCCCAATCACGGACAGGTATTTCACCTGCAGCTTTTAGCTTCGCTGTGTATGCTTTTAGCATTGCCGTGCCAGGTGCGCCCTGAGTATCAAGCTTTTGCGCCCAATCTATGGAAATATTTGGCATTGATTTAGCCCACGCTGCACGAGCCTCTGATGACAGTGTTATAACGGTACCCCCACCTGCTTGATACGCCTTTAACGAAGCACCAGCGCGATCCATTGCGATCCCCGCGATATGATCACGATATTCAACGGCTACCTTTTTCAGAACGTCCTTGACCTCTTGCGGTAACTTTTTCCAGATGTCCTTATTTACAGTAACGGTCTTTGTATTCACCGCGCCCAGATCAACCTTTAGCATATAGGGCGCTACCTCGGCGATCTTAAATGTTTTAGCAGCCTCCGGCCACAACATCGCCGCGTCCACAACACCTGTCTGGATCATATTATAAAAGTTTGGAAGGCCGCCGCGTACACCAGCCGCACCGTCAATGCCCTCTAGGTAGCGCAGGTTATAGCCAGCACCAGCAACTTTTTTACCATTCAAATCTGCTAATGAATTGATTGGTTCCTTTGAAAACAACTGATAGGTATCGAGTACAACACCGGTTGCCAGATAGACTTGATTCTCCGCATCTAGCTCTTTTGCCATTTGTGGGAATTCTTTGGCAATCTCATCCATTGCCTTTGCTACCACTCTTGCATCAGCAGAGAAAAATGGTGTTACAGCCGAAAGTCCCTGACTTGGTAGCTTTGAGTTATGAAAAACAGTCGTGACGACACCAATATCACCAAGCCCCAGCTTAATACCCTCAAGAACGCCGCGCGGTTTTACAATCTGACCACCATAGCCCTCTTGCCAACTAATTTCATAATTGCCAGATTTCTTCAGCTCCTCATTAACACGCGGTATAAAAAATCCAGAAAATTCTTTAACCCACATAGCCCGAGCCGGATAGCCATCAATGGCAATCATATTAATTTTTTCTGCAGCTTGCGTGGAAGCCGCCATGCCGATAGTGGCAAATGCGCCAAGCGTCAGTCCAAGCATGGCTTTGCGGGCGGATTTACTATAATTAAACATTCCATTTCCTCCTTTGGTTGTGTTTAGGCTGATTTAATTTAAACTTTGAATAATGTCGCCAGTTATGATGAAACCCAGTCTTCTTCAATAATTGTCCCGGCTTGCCTGAACAGTTTTGCCAATGGACAATATTTTGAAACTTCAGCCGCAACGCGATCCAGATTATCTTCTGAAATTACTGCACTTGATTGAATTTTTAAGTTAATTTTTTTAAAAGGTAGATCAATTTCTTCGCTCAACGTGACACCGCGTCGGTCAAAGTCACAGGTTGCTGAAATCGTCAAATGACCAATATCAATGTTAAGCCTATTGGCACATTTATGACCAATTACATTTGTGCAACCGATCAGCGCAGCTAATGCTGCGTCAGTTGGCGTCGGCCCTAAATTAGTTCCGCCCCGTTCAATCGGCTCATCAATGGCAAAATCAACATCACGAATAGAGATATTAGCAAGGGAATGAGATGGACACGAAGCATCAGCGACCAACTTTACAGTTTCTTTAACTCTGATGTTCGCAGCCATTTCAACATGCCCCTTCTAAACGCGATTAGATATAGTAACAGGCTTCTTCGAAGCTTAACCTTGGCAAACGCTGGAACAGCGCGGTTTCATCAGCAACACCAATATTGCATAAAAAATTCGATCTCAAACTCGTGCCAACAAAAAATTCTTCGTCAACAATCTTATTAGAAAATCCTGACATTGCACCAACATCCAGCCCAATCGCGCGCGCGGCAATCATTAAATAACCACCCTGCAGTGTTGAGTTACGATAGGCGGTATCTTCGGTATATTCCGGCTTGCCATCAAAATGTTGGCGCCGGTCATCATGGGGAAATAATTTGGGCAGTTTTTTCCAAAAATCTAAATCATATGCAACAATCACAGTTAGCGGTGCACCCATAACTTTTGGCAAATTGGCTGGTTTTAGGGACTTTGCCAACTTTTTCCGTCCCTCATCCGATCGCACAAAAACAAACCTTGCCGGACAACCATTCATGCTGGTTGACCCCATTTTTACGATGTCGTACATACGTCCTATTTGCTCATCACTCACTGGCTCGTTCTTCCAAGCATAATGTGAGCGCGCACGAGTTAAAATCAGGTCAATGGATTTTTGATCAAGTGCCGTAATTTGTGATCGCAACTCAAGAACATCTCCCTGAGCAAATTTGCGCGCAGCGCCAAGATTAGAATCAAAGTTTGATTTTTTTTTCATAGCAGGCAACCTTTAATCTGATTTTAAAAATACCCATATTTAGTTTTTCTGGTCAATAAAAATCGATATTTTTATATGACAACAATTTAGGTGATTATCCTCAACAAAAAAGGGAGAGTATTATGCCAGCATGGGATGAGTATAAAAAAATAGCTAAAGCCCGTGGCGCATTAGCATTAGAGCTTTATGTGGTTGAAACTACGCCAATTGTTACCGCCGAAAAAATCAAAGAAACCCTACCCAAGCATCTTGCGTACCAGGAGCAATTGGAGCGCGAGGGCAAACTGTTTCTTGCTGGACCTTTGTCAGATCACACCGGGTTAAGCATGGAGGGGGGCGGTTTGATTGTCTATCGTGCTTGCTCGCTGCAAGAAGCCGATGCGCTAGCCAAGGCCGACCCTATGCATGTCAGAAAAGTTCGCAACTATACCTTGCGCAAATGGCTGGTAAATGAAGGTTCTCCTCGCATTTCCGTTGGGTTATCCCAACAGAGCGTCAGTCTTGACTAAAACATGACTTAGTTTCTTAAGGGATTAAAATTTTGCTGATCCATTAAAAAGCTCCTGATGACCCTAACAACATTGGACGCAATAGAATTTTCTCAATTGATCAACCCTAGAATAATTTCCATGGAAGAAACTGTTCGAGATCACAAATAAACCAATCTGCCTATCGACAACATCACCAACGAGGGTGCCCTAATTGCTCATTACTGAAAGCTCACTCGCTCAACCGAATCATTTAGGAAGTTGTTTTAGCACGAAATCGCCAGTGTTTTGATAATGTCCAACCAGTAAATTCACCGCTTTTGTGGAGTCTCGAGCAAGCACTGCATCGCAAATAGCATTGTGTTCCTCAGCTATATCACGTTCTGGATAGGCTTTCTTCGCCGATAGCTGCCGATACCGGATGTTTTGATCATAAAGCTGATTGCAAAACCTCAACATGATTGAAGAACCACACTCGGCAATTAGTGTCATATGGAAATGCTTATGCGCCGTTTCCCAATTAGGGTTTGCCACAGCGCGATCTTCAGCACTGAAACGCGGCATACGCGACAAACGATAACTGGCCAGAACCACCTGCTCTTCCCAAGCGTCTGAACCTAACAAAATTGACTGCTGCAGCGCTATCGACTCTAGCCAACAACGTGTCTTTAAAAGCTCTGCAAACTCACCCTTACTGACCGGTGCAACCTTGAACCCACGCTGGTCAATACGCTCGACCAAATGATCAGAGGTTAGAAGGCTTAGCGCCTCGCGAATAGGGCTGCTGCCAACATCGTACACGCGCCTCAGGTTCTCAATTTTTAACTTCTGACTTGGCGCTAATTTTCCGGAAATAATATCCTGCTTCAACCTGCCATAGGCTCGAATGGTTATCGACTCGGAGCTAGACTCAAGCATAGCATTTTCAGTCTCGTTCATAGTGGTGCCTGCGTCCATTGATGAAGGGCCATCACGGCGGTTGTCAGTAAATTTTGATTCCATTAGCTTTGGATCAGTCGTTTCTAAATTAGCAATTTTCAAAATTCGAGCCGTAATCTCTGTGTAGTTGTGTAATATTATCTAGATATTTTTTTGATTTTGTAAAATATATCGTTTTTTTATTGTTGGTCCACGCTTCGAACATTAGAGTAACCGTGATTAGATGTTTTTATCAAGGGGAAGCATAATGCGATTAGTATCATTTAATGATTTTGATGGGCCACGTATCGGACTAGTTGTGAACAACGAAGTGATTGACCTCACCTCTGTCAACGCCGACGCGCCACGCGACATTCAACAAGTGATCGCTAATGGTGAATTGCCAGCATTAAAAGAAATTGCTACCGAAGCCCTTGCCGCTAATCAATCGCATCACCGACCTTTTCACGATCTCGATTTCAATATGCCAATTGCCGCGCCTGGCAAAATTTTATGTCTCGGACTAAATTATATGGAGCATGTCGATGAGGGCATTTTTGAAAAGCAAGCCTTCCCGACTATTTTCCTTCGCACTATCTCCTCAATGGTGCCGCATAACAAAAACATTATTCGACCGCTAAACTCAAACTCTCTTGATTTTGAGGCCGAGTTGGCACTTGTTATTGGCACGCGATCAAGGCACCTTACAAGTGAAAATGCGTTGGATTCAGTTGTCGGTTACAGTTGCTCTAACGACGGATCTGTGAGGGAATATCAGCGCCATACCATTCAATGGACAATGGGCAAAAACTTTGATAGCACGGGGTCTATCGGCCCAATTTTTGTGACCTCTGATGAGCTTCCTGAGGGTGCAAAAGGGTTGAAAATTGAGTGCCGCTTGAATGATAAGACGGTGCAATCCAGCAACACCGATATGATGATGTTTCCAGTGGTTGAAACATTGGTCTACCTGACCGAGGGCATCACACTGGAACCCGGTGATGTCGTGCTAATGGGAACACCTTCAGGAGTGGGGCACGCGCGTAAGCCTCCATTGTGGATGCAGGATGGTGATGTTGTTGAAGTTGAGATTGAACATATTGGCCTGTTGCGCAATTCGATAGCGAATGAAATAGCTGAATAATAACAAATAAAACTCCACGTCATCAAATCCGCCAACCAATCAAGTAAACCGTCGATCCGAGACGCAAGCCCGGCCATTCCAAACCCTACCCCCTGTAATCAAGTCCAAATCTGATTAGGAAACGACCACAGTAACCCTGATTTTTATGTGGGGTAAAATGTGGGGTAAGATATTCTGCAACCGAAAAAATGAATCATAATCAATGATTTGAATCTGTGTGAGGCAGACACCCTCTCCGCCATTTTCCTTATTTTTCATCAATGTTGGCCTATTATCGCCTTATCCAGCGGTGGCGGTTTATATGGCTTTATCTGCCAGTTGCGGTGACCGTCAAATCCCTGTTGATTTGACCTGATGTGAATTTTTCCGGCAAATCTTTGACCGGAATTGGTGTGCTTGCTACCAGCGCAACCGAAAATCCATTTTTGCCCTCAAGAAAACCCGCAACAGCATCAAGTATCTGCTCGCGCTCGGCCGGATAGGAAATCAGAAACAAGGTTAATTGTTGACGGATGATTGCATTCAACTGGCTTGCTGGCGGCGCCTGTTCTAATATCTTATCTGCCAGCATTCCATCGACATAATTAATCGAAACTTCTTTAAAGGAAACGGTTTCATTGAGTTCGCCAAGGGTTGTCAATGTGTCCAAGGGATCATTTGCGTTGGATAACGCCTTCAGTTTCTCAAACGGGACATCTTCCAGACTAATTTTTAGCATTAGATCGCCAAACGCGGCAACATCCATGCCAAGAACCGTGCTATATGCGCTTCGGCCTACGTCATAATTATTTTCCACCTTAAAACTCAGCATCATCTCATCGGAACCCGTAATCTCTTTGGCGATGAGGGCAAAATCTTGATTTTCCTGCGCGATCAGGTCAACAGGAACAATAAATTTTTCAATATTCAGATTTACAGTTGTGACAAGACCGTCATGTCTAGAAATATCATCAAGAGTGATCCCCATCACGCCCATCCGCTTTTGGCCAGTATCCGCGCTTTGCACAAAAACATCTTTCAGCTTAAATTCAGTGACACCTAAATAGGTGCTAATCGCTTTGGCACGCCCCTTGACGGTCAAAACCGACGCATCAAGCATCGTCAGATCAAGCGTCCGCAAAGACGCCGCGCCAATGCTGACAGTCGTGGTTTCGCTGGCATCTTCGACCACAAATCCCTTGACCTCGATATCGGCTATTTTTTCTTTTGAAACCGTAACTTTACCAGAAGACAGATAAGCCTCATTCTCGCCATCAGAAAAGCGTAAATCGGATATTTGCAAATCGTTCAAGCCAAATCCATCACGCAGCCCAACCATCAAATCTTGTTCGCTGTCATAAACGAATGCTGTGACGATTTTGGAAAAATCAAATTTATTTAGTGTTAAATTTCCAAGCTGAAAACGCGCTCGACTTTGGGCAAATCCATTGTCACTAACTTCAACTTCACCAGCCATGCTCAGTTTTTCGATTTGACTGTTTTTTACGCCAACCAAATCAAACGAAGATGGCTTTAATGCCAGCTTTGGCTCACCCTTGTGAAACAACTCAAAACGCAAATCATCAATTTTGATTTGCGCAAATGCCAATCGATCGATTTGATTTGGAACCGACTTTGGATTAGCCATTATCGATTCGGTGATCGATTTTATTTGTGCGACATCAATATCATTGATGATCAAGCTGTCAGCCGTCCCATCAATATTTTCATTTTTGTTTAAATAGCCTTTAAAGCGAATATCACGAAATTCACCTGAATATATCTCTCCATCTTTCAAAGCTAAAACAATGGCTTGTGAAGACAGTTTAACCGACTCGCCAATTCTTATTGAAAAATCCTCGACCGTCGCTTCTTGGTCAAAAATGGTTGCCTTCACTGTTCCAATATCGACTGTGCTGGATGGTACGCTGGCTTCGAAATCTTTCTTGAAAGCCTCAACCGCAAGTCGCGCAGCCTCATTTGCCCGAAGATCCGTCAGGTAATAACCGCCCGACAAGACGCCGAAAACCACGCAAGCACCAAACCCGAGTTTGGTTAAGATATTCATTGCAACCACCTTCCCTGTGACATCGGATCAAAAGCTTAGCACAATCTTACCATCATAGAAAAACCCCAACAAAAAAGGGGAAAACCTTGACTTAGGAACACCGCTTTCAACGCAAGTGATGATGCGGTTTCAAATATCGGGTAAAGAGAAGTTTTCACATATAAATCAGTTTCTTATATATTTTTTGAATAGATGCTCAGCATGCCCTTAAATGACAGCATGGTTAGACCTTGCCAAGTGAGGCAATGTGGCTAAAGTCTAGGCAGCCTCACTTTGGGACGGAACAATAGCGTGACCTATTTCACTGAGTTATTTGGCGCAATTGGCGTTGCCACGCCATTCCTGTTTTACGCTATTGGTTTTATTGCGGTGCTCATCACTGCGGTTTCAAAATCTGGTTTTGGTGGCGCCGTCGCACTGGGCATACCTGTGCTTATTCTGGTTACGTCGCCACGCATTGCGCTGGCCGTCACACTGCCTATTCTGTTGATTATTGATATCTGGGTGGTGTTTTTTTCAAACAATAAAATCAATTACAAACTTCTTGTGATCATGTTGATTTTTGGTTTATTGGGGCATGGCCTTGGTTGGTATTTTTTCGATTACATATCGAACGCTGCGCTTGTCACCTTTATTGGCAGCATGTCGGTATTGACAGCTTTTTTATATTTCAAAAAACGGTTCCTACCCGTCAAAATTGACCTTGTGGCCATGCCACCCTTGCAAAACAGGCCAATTGCGCTTTGGAGCTGGGGCGGTTTTTGGTGCACATTATCAGGCATTGCCAGCTTTATTTCAGTTTCAGGCGGCATCCCGTTGCAGATATTTCTATTATCTTGCAAGGTGCCACGGACGGTCTTTATCGGCTCAGCAGGTGCTTTTTTCTTTATCTTGAACCTCACCAAAGTCCCGCTTTATTGGGAACTTGATATTTTGTCCAAATCGAGCCTCATTATCTCGCTACTGCTTTTGCCAGCAATACCTATTGGGGTGATTTTGGGGCGTAAAATCAGTGATTTGATGACTGATCAGCAATTCTATCTTTTATTACATTTTGCTTTGGGAGTTGTTGGTCTGCAACTTCTGGTAAGTGTTTACGCTTGATCAAAAACAACGTTTTATACGAACCGCTTTTGGCTTTCAGCATTCACGCCCAATCGCATTAACTTGAGGTCTAGACTTTGATTTTATTACTCGGCAGACTAAATAATCATCGAAATTAGGTGCAATCAAATGATCCGCAAACTTACCCTATTCTCTGTCTGTGCTTTTGAGATCGCATTGATCTTTTTTGCGGGGATACAGTCGGTCAGCAGCAATACATTTGAACCATTCGAGAATGGCGTTGGAATCCTCTGCAAAACCATCGAGTCAAAAGACAATCAAGAACCCTTGTTCTTTTTGTTTGCTGAAGATCGCCAAAGCGTATCCCGTCTGAGATTTGAAAAAAATCATATCCGGTTGAGCGAAACCCTTCGAACTGAGATCAGCGCAAATTCAATTTCTTGGCTTGACCGAGAAGGCTTTTCAAACACGCGCTATCAGCTAAACCGCACAACATTGGAACTGTCAACCAATCCCGGCAAACGCGCTTGCGAGGCAATGTCTGCAACATCCCTAAAGGAAAAAGCAGATGATTACTTATTATCCAGCATGAGTGGCAATAAGATTTAACCCACATTCATGAGATCGGTTTCGATTGATTGAGATAATAACGGGATCTTTTATGATGTCTAATGCCATTGGAGTTGATGCAACAATGTCGCAAATTTACGTTCATCATGAGATTAATTGCGCGCCACGGCATTGGTCAGAGGTTGCCGAACAGGTTCAAAATTCCAGCCATTTCGAAAACGCTGATGGAGACGCTTTTCTCTATGGGATCTGGCGAAGCCAAATTGGTCTTCCCCGCGATGTTTTGACGATGATTTCTGTTTGGCCAGATATGGAAACCGCATCATCAAGATCAGATGATATTTTCAGCGATTTGAAATTCATAAACAGTCATAAAACAAAGTTTCTTACCCCAACATTACGCCCAAAAACGAGCGAACCACCGGTGAAGCAGGGCAATTATGCCTTTCGCTGGTTTGAAACCCCGAAAGAGAATTACGACAAATTTTTACAGCTTTGCGAGGAGGCTTGGCCATCATTTGAAAGCAGCTTTGACTCACAAGTGATTGGACTTTGGCGGCAACAACCGATTGACAAAAATAGCGTATCAACCCTTTTGCTTACCCGAAGACCCGATCTATCAATGTGGGAGAGATCCAAAATACCGAAAACGATGGAAGAAAAAGCCACCCGCGAAAAACTGAGCCGTCGGTATGATTTATGCGATCATACAGTTGTTTACACAACAACGCTGATCACCGCGCGTGACGCCAAAGACACGGTAAGTTGGAGTTAATGACCACGTCTTAAAAGCGAAGCCATTCTGCTTTTACTGACAAGCGCATGCTGGCATCCGCCCAATAAAAAAGGGCTGGGACAGGGCTTTTCAGGCATAAACCCGACCAGCCCTTCCCAGCCCTTTAATTAGTCACGCTTCAGTTATAAGGCTATTCAGCCGCCAAACTTAACGGTTGGCGGGTATCAGTGTAGTACTCCACCGCAGCGCCAACACCTGAACCAGCTTGGAACGGAATGCCGGCATCGCGCATTGCCATCTCAACACCGCCCAACGCACGCAAAACCATCGTTTCATTCAGCCAGCCCAGATGGCCGATACGGAAAACCTTGCCAGCGACTTTGCCAAGACCGCCGCCAAGCGACACGCCATAATTATGATAGGCCGCACTGATAACATCATTGGCATCAAACTTTTCAGGAACGACGATCGCTGTCACTGTATCCGAGTGCCATTTTGGTGCTACGGCGCAATTTTTCAGGCCCCAAGCATCAACCGCAGCCCGAACACCCGATGCCAATCGGTTGTGCCGTGACGCAACATTTGCCAATCCTTCGCTGTGCAACATATCGATCGAAGCCCGTAATCCGCGCAAAAGCGTTGCAGCTGGCGTATAAGGGAAATAGCCTTGATTATTCATTTTCATCATGTCTTGAAAACTGAAATAACCTGTTGGGAAGTTAGATGTCGAACAGGCCTCTAACGCCTTCAGGCTGACACCGACAATACAAAGCCCTGTTGGCATCATGAAGCCTTTTTGTGATCCTGATACGGCAACATCAACGCCCCATTCTTCCATCCGGAAATCAAGGCTTCCAACCGAGCTAACTCCATCAACAAAAAGCAAAGCTGGATGGCCAAGGTCGTCCAATATCTGGCGAACCGCTTTGACGTCACTGGTAACACCTGTTGCAGTTTCATTATGACAAACAAGCACTGCCTTGATGGCGTGCGCTTTGTCATTCGAAAGCGCAGAATGGTAATCTTCGAGCGGAACGCCCTCACCCCATGTGACATCAAAATTATGAACGTCGAGTTCAAAATCTCGGCACATATTCACCCAAAGCGTTGAAAACTGACCAAATGACGAGGTTAGAACCTTGTCGCCGGCTGACAAAAGATTGCTAATCGCAGCCTCCCAGCCGCCTGTTCCCGAACCCGGAAACACGAAAACGCGCCCTGTATCAGTCCGAAAGATCGTTTTTAGATCAGCGAAAAGCGGCAGCGTAAAATTTGGAAAATCAGGAGCGCGATGGTCTTCAAGCGGAACTTCCATTGCGCGCTGCACTTCATAGGGCATATTTGTCGGGCCAGGTACAGCCAATGTTTTGTAGCCAATCATAACTTCCTCCGTGGTGTTGAGGTGTCACTTTGAAACATTAGTGATTTAATTTCACGAAAAATGGTGTTATTGTGTATAGTGTTTATTTAACAAATCTATTTTTTGTTAATTTGTTAATATGCTGAATGGAGCCATCAAACCATGCAAAAAACATTCATTGGAACGCAATTACGCCAGCTCCGACGCGAAAAAGGCCAGACACAGGTTGAAATGGGGCGCGTACTTGGGGTCAGCGCCGCCTATATTAATCTTCTGGAAAAAAACCAACGAAGCCTATCGGTTTCAATTTTGATGGCCTTGGCAGATAACTACAATGTCGATTGGCGCGATGTTGTGATGGATAAAAGCGCAAATCTGCTATCTGACTTGCGCAACGCAATGCAGGACCCCCTATTTGCAGCAAGACAACCCGATCTTCAAGAAATGCGGGCCGCGGTCGATCATGCGCCATCGCTTGTCCAGAATTTCCTAAGACTTCACCAAAGCCATCGCACGGCCATGGATAATGTAATGAAATTTGGCAATGAACGCATGCCAACCGAGTTGCTGACCGCCTCACCTGAGGCAATCATTCACGACTTTTTTCGAGATCATTTCAATTATTTTGATGTCCTCGAACAAGCCGCCGAAGCACTGAGACGCGAACAGCCAAGCCAGCCATATGAAATGCAAAGCATGCTTCAACAGAGGCTTCTTAGCAAACATGGCATCATTGTTGAGACACAGCCTGTTGAAAAAATGAGAGATTCACTGCGGATTTTTGATGCTGAAGCTGGCATTATTAAACTTTCCGAGGCCTTGGATTATCAAAACCGCACATTTCAGCTAGCCCATATTCTATGTTTTGTTGAGTCTGAAACCATCTTAAACGACATCACATCCGACAGTAATTTCGAATCACAACGCGCCCTTGCACGCTGTCATGTTGAACTTGCAAACTATTTCGCGGCGGCTCTATTGATGCCCTATGACGCTTTCCATGCGATGGCAGAGCAAAGCAAATATGACATTGACCGAATGGCCTCGGCCTTTGCCGTTTCATTCGAACAGGTCTGCCAGCGTTTAACCACCTTGCAACGCGAGACCAAACGCGGGGTTCCCTTTTTCTTTCTGCGGGTTGATAAAGCTGGCAATGTCACAAAGCGTTTTAATGCCACGAGCTTTAACATCGCCGAACATGGCGGATCATGCCCGGTTTGGAATTTGCACACGGCGTTTCGAACGCCCGGGGTTATTCTGCCACAATATGTGGAACTAACCGATGGCGAGAAATTTTTCACGCTGGCACGAACCACTGAACGTCCGGTTTTCTCAATGCAGACCCAAGACCGCCGATTGGCGATATCGCTTGGTTGCGATATCAAACATGCAAGTAAATTGATCTATACATCGGCTTTTCCAAAACCAGCCAATGACGCCTTCAGCAAGATCGGCATTAACTGTCATCTATGCCTTAGACATAACTGCTCACAACGGGCGCATGATCCGCTATTCATTGAACTCAATACCGACACAACAAGGCGTGGTGAAACCCGCTATGAGAGTTAATTTTGCCGGATTTGGGTGCTGCGTTAAACCAGATGTTTAATTGTCCTTGTCGCAATCATCCTTTGTCTGTCCAGACCGTTTCAGCCAAACCGCAGCAGAACAACCGAAATCATGCTTTTATCGCCACAAGCCGAAATTTCATGTTATTTTGCCATTCGCGAAACATAATCGCATAACGCCCAACGATTGCAGGACACCGATTTGTCGCAAGATTATGACATCAACGAGGTGATTGAGATGGCCTTGTCCGACCATACCAGCTTTGGCGATATCGAAAAGCTGTATGGGCTTAGTGCGGATGATGTAAAGCGGATTATGCGCCAAAATCTGAAACGCGGCAGCTATGAAGCCTGGCGGCGGCGTGTCCGCAAATTTTCAGACCGGCGCGAACATTACAAATAGCCCACACCGGTTTAAAAACCGTAAATTGGCTAGAAAGCCTAATCTAAGCGTCCATCTTTATAGGCTAGCCACAATTCATGCAGCATTTCTTCGGCTTCTTCGTTCGACAGGAATTGGGGCTTTTCCTCGAAGCTGCTAAAGACCTTTCCGACAAATTCCTCGGCGGAATTCGAGCTTGGCAAAAACATCTCTGCCTTATGCAGAAAAATATGTAGATCAGTTGCCCATTTTTTTACTTCCTGATTTAAAATCATCATATCCCCCAATTAAGACCAGATTGTCATGCAATCATGGGCAAGATTGGGCGACAAATCAATGTTTGCTGTCAAGGATGCCAAGCTTTACGCCATAGTCAACCGCGATGCCGTAATCTGGGTCATCGTCACTATCGACCATCAACTGCCCCGATTTGGATAAAAGCCGGTGACAATCACGGGTAAGATGGCGAAGCAATAACGTCTTTCCAGCGGCATCATATTTTGCGGCAACATCTTCGATGGCCTGCAATGCCGATTGGTCAACGACGCGCGATGCCGAAAAATCAATAATCACCTTACCAGGGTCATTTTTGATGTCGAATAATTCATGGAAACTGGCGATCGAGCCAAAAAATAGCGGGCCTTGGATATCATAGACCAAAGCACCGGCTTCGCGAACCGATGGGCGGGTCGAAGCATCAATCCGCTTGGCAGCATTCCACGCATAAACCAGCGCCGACATGATCACGCCAACGACAACTGCAACCGCCAAATCTTCCGCAACCGTGACGCAGGTCACAACAATCGTCACCAGCGCATCCGCGCGGGGCACGATCAGCAAGCTTTTAAGTGAATTCCACGCAAATGTGCCAATAACCACCATAAACATCACGCCGGTCAGCGCCGCAATCGGAATCATCTCGATCACCGGACCGGTATAGAGAATAAAACATAATAAAAACAATGCCGCGACAATGCCTGAAATGCGGCTCCGGCCACCCGATTTCACATTGATCATCGACTGGCCAATCATCGCACAGCCACCCATGCCGCCAAAAAAGCCCGTGCACAGATTGGCCGCGCCCTGCGCCAAACATTCCTGTGATGCACCGCCGCGTTGATTGGTCATTTCGCCAACAAGATTCAGCGTCAGCAGGCTTTCAATCAACCCGATGGCCGACAGGATCAAGGCATAGGGGAAAATGATCATTAAGGTTTCAATTGTCATTGGCACCATCGGGATCGCAAAGCTTGGCAAACCGCCCGATAGGCTGGCAAGGTCGCCAACACGCTGCACATCAAGATCAAACCCAAGAACAACAGCCGTCACAACACCAATAGCAAGCAAAGGCGCGGGTACAAGGCGGGTCAGACGCGGCGTTACCCAGATCAAAACCATTGTTGCGACAACCAACCCGCAAGTCAGAATTAACGCTTCACCCGACAACCAGTCACTTTGTCCAGCACTGTTGGTGATTTTGAATTGATCAATCTGCGCAAGGCCAATCACAATGGCCAATCCATTTACAAAACCAAGCATCACCGGGTGCGGCACCATGCGGATGAATTTCCCCCATCGCATAACACCGGCAAATAGCTGCAAAATTCCCATCAAGATGACCGTTGCAAACAGATATTGAACGCCGTGTTGGGCAACAAGCGCAACCATCACCACCGCCAAAGCACCGGTTGCACCCGAGATCATTCCCGGCCGCCCGCCAAAAACCGCCGTGATTAACCCAACGATAAAGGCAGCATAAAGCCCGACAAGCGGGGCAACACCCGCGACAAAGGCAAAGGCAATCGCTTCGGGAACCAATGCCAGCGAAACCGTTAAACCAGACAGCACATCCAGATTTATTTGACGAAGACTTAGACGTTGCGGGGAATTGGTATCATGCGCGGTTCCAAGCAAAAGCTGCGGTAACCGAGAAAAAAAACTAGGGCGCAAAAGAATCTCGCTTTTTAAACAGTGAATTTAAGCCTTATAAAGACTTTAACTGATAAAGCCACCGCCGATATGTGGTAAAAGACATGGCTTTGATGATTTTTGCCAAAATGCCAATGGAATTTAGCTGGAAAAACCGGCTTTACAAATGTACTGGCTTACCATGCGGGGTTTGCAAATAGGCGTCGCGCCATTGCGCCTTAATTGATGCCAGCATCTCGGCATCGACAAGTTCTTTTTCCTGCATAAGTTCGATTAGGGTTTGAAGCCAGATTTGATAATAATCATCACTGCCATCAAGCCCCTCACCCACACCGGTTTTGACCGTTTTTGCCGCCGCCAGATTTTCACCGAACCGGCTTGCCCATTCTGGCCAATCAAAATAGCCGCCCTCATTCAAATGAACGGCAAGGGCAAACACTTCGGCATGCCATGGCGCGTCAAAGGCTTTTTCGGGTGATGGCTGCATCGCCGCCGCGCCAGCTTCCCCCTTTTCCATCATTTGAAATTTTGGGTCTTTTGGCAATTGTCCGGTCATGTCAATGGTTCAAGATAGCTTTGCCAGCAATCAACAATCACAACGTCGCCAGCGTGGCCATCGGGCCATAGATCGGCGCTGGAAAATTCAACCGAATAAAGCGGCTCAGGACATTCACCCAGAAAATGCGCGTTGCTGTTCGGCAATACATGATGGCCATGATAAAACAGGATCACACCAATTTTATCGGCTGCATAATGCGGCAATCTCGTATGGCCTGGCATTTGCCGCTTGGTAGCATCAGGCAATCGTGTTCGCACTTTTTGCCCTTCTTGAAATAATGGCTTTGCTATCTCCGGACGCGAGGCCTTGGCACCTGCTGCCAACATCGCCAACACCCGATCAGCACCAAGCGCCGCAGCATGAAGCGGCTGTTTTGGGCCAGATGGTAATCCATTGATGATTTCTTCACGCGTAACAAACCCTTTGGCAACAAACAGATTGGTCAATGCAGCAAGCCATTTTTCATAATAGCTAAAAGACTGATAATCTGCTTTGGGCAGATTTTCCCGCCAAAATCGTGACGTATCAATGCTCCACGCCCCCATCGCCCCGCCAGCAACGGTTAGCCCCAAAACGCGCTTGTGCCACGGTTTGGCAAATATTGGGTCATCTGGCTTGTCGGGCATGATTGGCCCTGCCGGATCACCACCCATATCATGATGCGGTTTCATCTTACAGCCAGTCATGTCTTGGCCGGGGGCTGCGGCAAGCCGGTGCCGATCATCGCATTGCGGTTTACCCATAAAGCCAGTTCGCTTTCGTCAAGGCCGTGGCTTTGCGCGGGCTGCATTGGCAATACCAGATATCGGATTTCGGCGGTTGAGTCCCAAACACGGATCTTTTGCTCAGGCGGGATTATGACGCCAAATTCGGCCAAAACCTGTCTTGGTTCACGCACCGCACGACTGCGATAGGCATCGGATTTATACCATGCTGGCGGCACGCCCAAAACCGGCCATGGATAACAGCTGCATAAGGTGCAAACGACAAGATTATGGCAATCGGGCGTGTTTTCCACCACGACAATATGTTCACCTTGCCGCCCACCAAAACCAAGGTCAGACAAAATACCGTCGGTATTATTGACAAGCTGCGCCTTGAATGCCGGATCAGACCAAGCGCGTGCGATCAACCCGGCGCCAATTTGCGGGCCGATATGATGTTCATACCGGTCGATTATCGCATCAACTGCCGCCGGATCAATTAGTCCCTTTTGCACCAAAATTGTCTCAAGCGCCTTGACCCGCAGCGCAGGCTCGCTTGGCAACAGAGAATGGGCATCTTCATCATGGTGATCGTGGGGCATGAAAAAATCCTAGCATCTGAATTTGCAGCAAGTCCAGAAATGAAAAGACGCCAAAGCTGAAAAACCAATCACGAAAATGCTTTATCTTGCCTGCTTGGCAAAACCGTCAAAAACTATATGGTATTTTTTATCATCATTCGGCTTTTCCGCCGATAATAACAATAGATAACAGTAATTATAGGTGCGTAAATGCAAGCGAGACTCGACGGGCGTAACGCCATCATCACCGGCGGCAGCGCCGGTATTGGCAAAGCCATTGCCAAAAATTTTCTGACTTCAGGTGCCAATGTCGCAATTGTGGCACGGCGGCGCGATGTTCTGGATGCAGCAAAGGCGGAAATCGAAGCCGAAGGCGCAAAAGCCGGCAGCACTGGCAAAGTCATTGCGCTATCTGCCGATATCCGCCGCGATGATGAATGCACTGCCGTTATCGATAACATTATCGCTGAATTTGGCAAGATTGATGTGTTGGTGAATAATGCAGGCACATCGCAACGCGGCCCGTTTCTCGAAGTAAGCGATGAAGTTTGGCAAGATGATCTTGATCTGAAATTATTTTCCGCAATCCGGCTTAGCCGTTTGGTGATTCCGGGCATGCGGGAACGCAAATGGGGTCGTATCATCAATGTTTTGAATCTTGGCGCAAAAGCCCCGAATGCAGGCGGCGCACCAACCGCCGTCAGCCGTGCCGCGGGCATGGCCTTGACCAAGGTTCTGGCAAATGAAAATGCTGGTTTTAATATTCTGGTCAATGGTCTTCTTGTTGGCCGCATCCGCAGCGATCAATGGGAAAAGCGACATGCCGCCGACCCGCGCGGCCTGTCCCTTGAAGAATGGTATGCTGATGCTGCTCAAGGCTTGAATATCGGGCGGTTTGGCACGGCCGAAGAATTTGCCAATATGGCAACATTTCTGGCCTCAGATGCCGGATCCTATATCAATGGAACGGCAATCAATGTCGATGGTGGCAGCTCGCCAGTCGTCTAGCCCCAAAAAAAGCCCCTAAAAAAGGCCCCCAAAAAAGGCTAGGGCGAAAGGCCAGTGCGAAACCGGTTTGTTTCAGGTTGCGCTGGCCTTTTGCCGAACGCGTTCACGGTGAAAGGCGTAACCGCCCATGCCAATCACGATACAGCTTCCCAAAATTGTCATTTGATCAGGCAAATTTCCAAAAAGCAGAAACCCGAATAAAATCGCCCAAATCATGCCGGTATAGCGAAATGGCGCAACAAAGCTAATATCCCCATTGCGCATGGCCATGACGGCAAATGAATATCCGCAAGTAATGGCGATCGCAGCCACAATCACAATCATGCCCATTGACCAGGATATGGGCGTCCAGCCCGTTGTCACGGTCATGGCTCCGCCAAACAGAAAAATCGGAATGGCCGACACAAAGGCAACAAATAGCGATGGCACCGACCGGTCAAGACGCCGCGTAATTGCATCGCGCAACGTGATAAACCCAACTGCAACCAGTGCCAGAACAGCATATTCGTTAAAACCATCACTTCCCGGGCGGATGATGATTAAAACGCCGATAAAACCAACCAGAATGGCGCTCCACCGACGCCAGCCAACCGCCTCGCCAAAAAATACCGCAGCAAACATCGTCACGGTCAGCGGCAATGATTGCAAAATGGCGGTAATATTGGCTAACGGCATATGCGCCAAAGCGGTTAGAAACAACATTGTCGAGGCAAGCTCGGCAAAAGCACGAACGAGAATCACCCGCCAATTTCGCCAATCGATGCGGATAAACAGGCTTTTGCGAAAATAGGCGATCACCGCAAGAAGCGGAACCGACACAAGCCCGCGCATGAAAATGCCCTGCTCAACCGAAATTGTCTGAAACAGAAATTTCATCAAGGCATCATTCCCAATGAATGACAGCATGCTGACCGCCATAAAAATGGCACCAAAAACATTATCCGTTAATTTCATAATCGGTTTCACCCAATGGCGGTTGCAATTGCAACATGATGATCATGACCGCCCGTTCGCTATGTCGAAATCTTATCGACTATCTGCTTATGCGCTTGAATTTTCGCGAAAACAACAAGAAACCATATCAGAACTCACCGCGAAATTTGCAAAAATCACGCGCTATTCTTATCGATAATGCAAAAGTTCTTTTCCAATTACCCCCTGCAAAAACAACTTAAAAAGCCTAAGATAATGTTCGTTGAAGGATTATTGGTTTTCTGCCGGTGATCGTCATTCACACCAAGATTTTTGAAAACGCTGAAAAAGCCTTTTGGCTTTGGCAAAGCTGGAGTTCTTTGATGTCAATCCGTCCTGTTAAAATGTCAAGCGAAGCACGCCCAACAACCGAAGGGGCTGGCGTCCATCTTCACCGCATCTTTGGATTTGGCGACACCAAACCATTTGACCCTTTTTTGATGATGGATGATTTCCGCAATGATGATCCACAGCTTTACAAAAACGGGTTTCCGTGGCACCCGCATCGCGGCATCGAGACCATCACCTATGTTTTAAAAGGCACAGTTGATCATGGCGACAGCCTAGGCAATGTCGGCACGCTTGGTGGCGGCGATATTCAATGGATGACCGCCGGATCGGGCATCATTCATCAAGAAATGCCAAAAGGCGATAAGGATGGCGCCATGCATGGCTTTCAACTATGGGCCAATCTGCCATCATCGCAAAAAATGACAACACCGCGCTATCAAGATATCAAGTCGCAGGAAATTTCCGAGATGCTTGATGATGATGGCAGTAAAATTCGCATCATTGCCGGAAATTACCGTGGCTATAAAGGGCCGGTTGACGGCATTGCCGCTGATCCGCAATATCTGGATATCACCCTTCCCCCGCGTTGTTTCAAGCGATTTCCGTTTGATACGCGGCGACAGGGCTTTGCCTATATTTTTGAGGGTAGCGCGCGCTTCAAAGATGCATCAAACCCGTTTGGCGTCAAGGTCGAGAAAGAGTTTCAGGGCGAAGAGCTGGAAATTCGTGATTTGTCGGGCAATCGCACATTGGTGGTTTTTGGTGCCGGTGATGAGGTTGCCGTCACCTCAGGCGATGAAGGCGTTCGGTTCCTGCTGATTTCGGGCGCGCCACTCCGCGAGCCTGTTGCATGGCATGGGCCAATTGTGATGAACACACAGGCCGAGTTACAAACTGCTATGCGCGAGTTAAACAATGGTACCTTTATCAAAACAGGTGCCGCTGGCTGGTAGGCAAGCACGGCTTGAAAACGGGTCATGCAGGATTATGACCCGCATTGAACAGACATCATAGATCGGGCAAATTCGATGCGTAAAATTCAATCCCAAGGGGTTCATCACGTCACTTTGGTTGGTGCAGACCGCCAGACATCCATTGATTTTTGGGATGGCGTTCTTGGTATGCCTTTTGTGTTTGAACAGCCAAACCTGGACAATCCGAATGAAGGCCATCTGTATTTTGACCCGGGCGATGGCCGTTTAATCACCATTTTCACCGATGAGACCCGCACCGCAAAAATGACCCGCCTTCCCCAGAATCCCGGTCAGGTGCATCACATTGCCTTTGCCGTGTCTCAGGCAAGTTTCTGGCAAGCGGTTGACCGGCTTGACCAACGCAAGGTCAAACATTCAGGGCCCAAAGACCGTGGCTTTATGGATTCGATCTATTTTCGCGACCCGCTAGGCCTGTTGATTGAATTGGCATCATACCGGTTTGAACCGCCAGCAGGTGCGACCCATACTGATGTCTTGACCGCAGCGCATCATATCCGCGTTGCCGCTGGGGCTGCAACGATTGACCAAAATCATATTGCCGATGCAGTTGAACAAATTGCCCATGCCAAGGCGCAATCATTGTCATCAGACCGCAGCGCCAAAAACCCGTTTTAGGCATTTTGGATGATCTGCACCGCACCATAAATCGCATTATCAATGGTTGGTCTTATCAATCGTCAGGCTTATCTTTGGCCGGTTTTTGCTGTACCGATCTATTATGGGCACGCGCAAATTGGCGGCCCGTGCGAAGCGCATCAATCCCCATTTTGCCATGAAGCTGGTCAACCGCCGCTTCAAGCCGGTTGCGCTTATCATCATCACCGCCTTCAAGATCAAAAAGCCGCGCCTCAGAAGGTTCGCCAAGATTATCAACACCAATTCCTATTAATCTGTATGAATTCGTTTTTTTAATTTCTGGACGCAAAAGTTCACGGCCAATATCAAACAGATGATAGGCCTTGTCGATCCGGCTTGTCACGGTTCGGCTTCGGCTGATAATTTGGTGGTTTGACCGCTTTAATTTAAGCGTCACTGTACTGCCTGCCAGCTGCTTTGCTTTCAACCGTGCCGACAGTTTCTGGCATAGAAATTCAAGCTCGGTTTCCAGCGCGGCAAGATCGGACAGATCTTTGGCAAAGGTGGTTTCATTTGAAATTGATTTTGTTTCGCGTTCGCTTACGACAGGGCGCGGGTCAATGCCCTTGGCAAGATTCATCACCGTTATTGTTTGGCTGCCAAGCGCAGCTGAAAGCGCTTTTGGATCGCCCTCAGCCAGATCATGGCAGGTAAAAACACCAATCGCATTCAGTCGTGCGATTGCCGATTTGCCAACCCCATACAAAACCGAAACTGGCTGCGGGGCAAGCCATGCCGCCGCTTCGCGCGTGCCAATAACAAAAAACCCGTCAGGCTTATCACGGTCAGATGCCATTTTGGCAAGCGATTTTGTGCCACTCAGCCCAACCGAAACCGAAATGCCAACATCACGTTTGATTTCCTGTTGAAGCCGGTACAGCGCTTCGGCCGGACTGGCACGATGCAGCTTTTGCGTACCAGCAAGATCAAGAAAGGCCTCATCAATTGACAATGGCTGCACCAATGGTGTCAAAGACAGCATTTTGTCACGAACCTGCTGGCCAATATCAACGTAACGGCTCATTCTTGGCCGGATCACCACCGCATCAGGGCATTTTTTCAAGGCTTGCCATGCTGGCATTGCCGACCGTACACCGAATTGACGGGCGATATAGCATGCCGCCGCAACAACCCCGCGATCACCACCACCAACAATCACTGGTCGATCGGCAAGCGCCGGATTATCCAGCTTTTCAACCGACGCAAAAAAGGCATCGCAATCAATATGCGCAATGGTCAGGTTGAATAGATCAGGATGGGTGCGAATATGGTTTGACTGGCAAGACGGACAGGCGGTTAACGGCACCGCGCTGCCAACATGCCCAGCTGTTCCACAATTGCGGCACAGCATGGCATAGGCTTCGGTTTCGTGAAGACCGGCCATGTTGCCAGCACTCCTCCTTTTGCCAGAGTTAGTTTCTATTCTGGCGTTTTTGAGTCAATCTTCATCACAAGGCCAATGCCCAGCTATCCCCTAGCTAAAGGTGACGGCGCGTGCATATTGATCTGGCACTGATGACGTGCTGCGAAGCGCCTTTGCCGCGCGCCATGTCCAATGCGGATCTCGCAAAAACTCACGCGCCAAGGCAACCATATCGGCCTGTCCAGTGCGGATAATCGTTTCAGCCTGAATTGGGTCGGTAATCATCCCAACAGCGATGATCGGCATTGCCACCTCATCACGGATCTGTTTGGCAAGATCGGTCTGATAACCATAGCCAATGTTGATTTTCTGCGCCAATGAATTGCCACCACTCGACACATGAAGCGCAGCACAACCGGCCGCATCAAGCGCCTTGGCAAATTCGATGGTCTGTTCAACATCCCAGCCGCCGTCAACCCAATCAGAGGCCGACACCCGAACCAGAACCGGCATATCGGCAGGAACGACCGCTTTGACAGCATCAAATATTTCCAGCGGATAGCGCAGTCTGTTTTCCAATGAGCCACCATAGGCATCATCACGCTGATTGCTGATCGGTGACAAGAATTGATGAAGAAGATAGCCATGGGCTGCATGCAGCTCAATTGCATCAATGCCAAGCCTGACAGCGCGTTTTGCCGAATCGACAAAAGCTTGCTTGATACGAGCCAGACCAGCATCATCAAGCGCCTCGGGTGTATGCCAGCCATCGGCAAAAGGAATCGCTGATGGCCCATAGGTTTGCCAAACATCCTGTGATAGGGCGTTGCCGCCTTCCCATGGCCGCTGTGACGACGCTTTGCGGCCAGCATGTCCAAGCTGGATACCGATCTTGCTTTGACCAACTGATTTGCAGAAATCAACAACCCGCTTCATCGCCGCTTCATTGTCATCTGAATAAAGCCCAGAGCAACCATGCGTAATGCGCCCTGCTGCCTCAACACCAGTCGCCTCAATAATGATCAACCCCGGACCACTCATGGCAAATTGGCCAAGATTTGCGAGATGCCAGTCATTCATCGTTCCCTCATTGGCCGAATATTGGCACATCGGCGCGACCACAACACGATTGGCAAGCGCCAAACCGGATAGTTCAATCGGTGTAAATAAACAGCTAGACATGAATTTGCTCCTAGAGATAACGATAACCAGACAGATAATCAGGCCAGTTTAGCATGAAACGCAGATGCGCTTTGGTGCATGGATTTCTTTAGATTGACCAGGCAGGCTGCCGATCAAACAGATAGTCGGAACCTCGGCCATATCAAACAGCCGACAACCAAATGATAGCGATATCGCAAGCATAATACCACTAAATCCGGCGCGTATTTTAACCGCAGGCAATGGCTAATCGGCAACACGCTGCGTGCGCTCGCGATAAAATGAATAAAGACCGGTCAGAACAACGAGCAATGTCCCAAATCCGGTCCAGCCATCCGGCCATTCGCCAAATAACAGCACCCCCAACAAAACCGCCCAAACCAGCCCAATATATCGAAATGGCGCGACAAAGCTTAGATCGCCAAACCGCATGGTCATAACCTGAAAAAAATATCCCGCGGCAACGCTAAGGCCGCAAAATGACAAGATCAGCCAATTGAAGGGTGATATCGCCTGCCACGGTATGGTCAAGGTTACCGCGCCGCTAAACAGGCAAACGCCCGTTGCCGTAAATAAGGCCGCAAATAACGCTGGCACGCGATCAGGCAAATGGCGCGTTACCGCGTCATTGACCGTGGCGAAGGCCACCGCCCCAACAGCAAGTGTTGAATAGCTATTGAAATCATCGGTTCCAGGGCGAATAACCATAAGCACACCGCAAAACCCAATCACAACCGCACTCCATCGTCGCCACCCGATCACCTCACCCAGAAACAGCGCTGCCACCACAATCAGCGACAAAGGTACGATCTGCATAATGGCCGAAACATTGGCGATTGGCATATGGGCAAGCGCCGTCAAAAAACAGCTAGCCATCCCGATTTGCGCCGCAGCGCGAATTGACAAAAGGCCAAAATCAGCCAAGCTGAGACGTACCAAAAGGCAATTGCGATACCATGCCAAACCAGCAATGACTGGCACAGCCAATATGCCGCGCAAAAACATCGCCTGAAACACCGACATATCAACAAATAGAAATTTCATAAAAACGTCATTTGTGACAAATGCAAATCGCGCAATTGTCATCAAAATGGCGCCCTTAATGTTGGCAGAAATCATCAAAAAACCCAGGAACCCTGTTAACGCGGCCCATTAAGCCGCGCAATTGGCGTTAGGGCAACAGCTTTTCGATATAGCGCGGCAGGCTGAAGGCGGCCTTGTGAACTGATGGCGTGTAATAGCCAAGGTCAAGACCAGCCGCGTCAAGACGCTTGGTCAAAACAGCAACATCAACATCTCTTGCTTTGCTGGAATCACTGCCCCAGCCAAAGGCCATCGGGCCACCTGCATAGGTTGGTATGCTGGCAATATAGCATCCCCAATCGGCAAAAAGCTGTTGAAAAGCGCGCATCGTGCCGGTCAATTCACTTGGCTGCATGAACGGAACGCCATTTTGCGTTACCAAAACACCATCGGTGGCAAGTCGTCGTTTGGCATGGCCATAAAAACTGTCGGTAAACAGCACTTCTCCCGGCCCTACAGGGTCGGTTGAATCAATGATAATAACATCAAATTCATCGGTTGATGTCGCCATGAAATCGGCACCATCGGCAATCACCAGATCAAGACGCGGATCATCAAATGCACCATTTGACAGGCTTGGCAGATAGGTTTTGGAAAAGGCAACGACACCTTCGTCAATTTCGACCATTGTGACATTTTCAACCGATTTATGGCGCAGCACTTCACGCGCCATACCGCCGTCACCACCACCAATGATTAAAACACGACGTGCATCGCCATGCGCCAAAATNGGAACATGGGTCAACATTTCATGGTAAATAAACTCATCGCCTTGGGTTGTTTGAACAACGCCATCAAGCGTCAGCACCCGTCCAAAGCGGTCATTCTCAAAGACCTGGATATGTTGCAAGCTGCTGTTATTGTCATAGAGAACTTTGGTCACGCCAAGCGATTGAGCGTAGTCATCATGCAATGTTTCGGTAAAACGCTCGCTCATAGCATGCCTGCCACAACGCCGTCACCACGAAGCAATTCGCGAACCCGAACATCAGTCGTTTCAAACATTTCCGCCAAGACACCAACAGCATTCCATGGCTGGGCATCGCCGCACATAAACACATCAAAGGCGGCATAGCCAATTTCCGGCCATGTATGAACCGAAATATGACTTTCGGCCAAAACGGCCACGCCGGAAACGCCTTGTGGGCTGAATTTGTGCGTATGAATGTGAAGCAAAGTTGCGCCGCATTCATCAACACAGCGCCGAAATGCTGATTGGATCAAATCTTCATTATCAAGACCCGTGCCATTAACCACCTCGATAATGAGATGCGTGCCGGCAAAAATCTTGCCATCACGGCGAATAAAATGATCATCGCGCGATTCATCGCTGACGAGTTTTAGCCCATGATGTGCTTGATCAAAATTGTTATGACGCGCGGCATCGTCGCCGCTGTCGAAATCTTCCGCTTGGGTGCCCGTTGCCAGACCTATCCCCAGTTGGAAAAGGTTGGCGTTATCCATGACGCACCCCTTTCGGAACCAGTAGATGAACCAGCAATGCCTTAGCACCCCCCGTAATATTCACGAGCTGGGATCGGTCATCGCAACGCGCTTCTGTTAGCGGTCTTCGGGCGAAAGCACAAGCATGAAATGCAATATTACTAATATTTTTTGTAATTCAATTTAACCGGTCTCGATCGCCTGATTGCCACCGGTTTTATATAAGAGGCTTGACCAAAATGGCTGAATATGGCTAAGCCTGAAGCCAACAGCGTAGTTGCCATGGATTGTGACCCTTTTCATGAATTACGCCCGACATTGCAGAACGAGGATAAGATGGAAAATCTAAAAGCGCTAGGTCAAGCCGCTAAACAGCCAAACAGCCCAGAAGAAGCCGAACTGGAACGGGTTCCCAATCCTCATCCTGACTGTAATTTTGTTGCACGTTTTACCCAACCCGAATTCACCTCACTTTGTCCAGTAACGGCACAGCCTGATTTCGCGCATTTGGTTATTGATTATGTTCCCGATCAATGGATGGTCGAGTCAAAATCGCTAAAGCTATATCTTGGCAGCTTTCGCAACCATCAGGCTTTTCATGAAGCCTGCACGGTTGATATCGCCAAAGAGCTGATCGCGCTATTATCACCAAGATGGTTGCGAATTGGCGGCTATTGGTATCCGCGTGGTGGCATTCCCATTGATGTATTCTGGCAGCACGGCACCATTCCTGAAGGCACATGGGTGCCCGATCAAGGCGTGGCTGGCTATCGCGGACGCGGCTAGGCCTGTTGGCGCCGCACCACATAGCTGCATAGCCGGTCAACCGACGCATGCAGCAATAGGGTCAAAACCGCCAACACAATCAATGCGGCAAACATCAGATCAATCTTGGCACGGCCATTTGCCAATAGCATTAGATAGCCAAGCCCCTGTGACGCGCCAACCCATTCGCCAATAATCGCCCCAATCGGCGCATAGACCGCAGCCAGCCGCAATCCTGATGCAAGTGCCGGAATGGCAGCTGGAATACGGATATGACGCATGATTTGCCATGGCCGTGCCTGCATGACTTTTGCCAAGTCAAGCATACCGCGCGGCGTTTGCATCAACCCNTCAAAAAAAGCCGACGTCACCGGAAAATANATGATCAGCAAGGCCATGATGATTTTGGGCCATAAGCCATAGCCAAGCCACAGTGTTAAAACCGGCGCCAAGGCAAAAACCGGTAAAGCCTGACTAAGAACCATCATTGGCCGAACAACAACGCGTGCGATTGGCGACAGGGCCAAACTGATCGCCGTTACCACCCCAAGAAACGTCCCAAGAAGCAATCCGATCATCACTTCGGCCATCGTCACGCTGGCATGATGCGCAATCAATTCAAAATTGCCAAACAAAGCCAAGCCAACGCGTGCCGGAGACGGCAGGATAAAGGCAGGCAGGCCGGTCAAAACGACAAGAATATGCCATAAAAACAGGATTAGCATTGTCACCCCGACGATGCGAAGCGCGCGCATCATGGCGTTTCACGAAGCAGCCGCAAAAGCTGTCCCTGACAGGCCAGAACATCGGGCGCATCATAGGGGCGTATAACCGGTGATGATGGCGGGGTAATACTGTGTAATCCGGTTAAATTCATCACGAAAATGACATCGCCAAGTCGTGCCGCCTCACCTGGATCATGCGTAATCAAACACACCGTTTTACCAGCAAATAAACGCGCGGCCAATTCCTGCATTTCTGCACGAATTTTGGCNTCAAGTGCCGAGAAAGGCTCATCCAGAAGGACGATGGGCCTGCCTTCCATCAAGGTGCGTGCCAAGGCCACTCTTTGACGCTGGCCACCCGATAACGCATTCGGCTTTTTATGTCGGTGCGCGGTAAGGCCAACCTGGTCGATAAGCCTTTCAGCCCTATCGCCATCGACCGCATCACCGCGAAGCCGGTTGCCAATCGCAATATTGTCAAAAACATCAAGCCACGGCATCAAATTATCGGTTTGCGCCATCAGGCTAATGCGGCCAGCAAGCGATTGGCCGTCGCTTGCCGCGATAGACCCAACATGATCAATATGATCGCCAAGCCCTGCCAGCAGCCGCAAGACCGTTGTTTTTCCAACCCCGGAAGCGCCAAGAAGACAGGTCCATTTCCCCGCCGCAATATCAAGATCAAGCGGATCAAAAATAGGCGTTCCGGCAATTGTGGCACTGCCATGAAAATGCAATGCTGGGCTATTGGACATCAATACCTCCCCCGCCCCACATGTCGCGCCAGTGCCGATTTTGCCTTGCTGTCTGTCACCTGTTAAGTCCCATTTGCCAAAAACCGGCCTCAAGCCTTGTGGCTGTTGCAAAACGCTGGCAAAGGCCAGCCCAACGCGGGCTTTGTGTCGGTTGATCGCCAAGGCGGCGCAGCACCGCAGAATCGATTAATGAACCGACATCACGGCAAACTTGCTGATATTCCTCACCGCCATAGGTTTCAATCCAATCTGCATAGGCGGTTTCCTGACCTGCAGCCAACAGCCTTGCGCCAATTTCACCATAACCAAGCACACAAGGCGCCAAGGCAGCCATCAGATCCAGAAAGTCACCTGAATGACCTGCATCGAGAACATAGCGCGTATAGGCCAGATTGGCCGTTTCTTCGGTGGCCGAAAATAATGTGGCCTCGTCAATGCCTGCCTCGGCGCAAATGCGGATATGCAAACTGATCTCGTCATTGACAAGCGCATTCACCGTCGCTGCACAGGCGCGCATTTCAGCAACATCATCGGCCTTGGTAACGGCAAGCGCCCAAGCGCGCGAAAAATGGATCAAAAAAAGATAATCTTGAACCAGATAATGCAAAAAGGCCGATTTGGGCAGCACACCACTGCCCAATTCCGTTACAAAATCATGACAGACATAATCCTGCCATAGCGACCCTGTTGCCTTTCGCCACGCGGCAAAACTATGGCCATATTCCGTCATTGTGCCCCCAAATCAATCGCCAGACTTGATACAGGACGAATATCCTTTAACAGGCCAGCGTCTTTTAAAAAGCTTTCAAAACGACTATAACGGCCCGCATCCAACGCCTCAGGACGCAAGGCAAAGCGCGGCAAGGTGTCTTTCCATGCGCGGGCATTCAATTCGTCATCCAATTCCTTGGCCGTACCTTTAAAAATTTCCCAGCTTTCCTGCGGATGATTGACGATGAATTGTGTCGCAAGTTCGGTTGCCTGCAAGAACCGGCGAACAACATCCTTATTCATGCGATCAGGATTGGCGACATAAATCAATTCGTCGTATGCCGGAAGGCCTTCTTCTTCAAGATAGAAACAACGGCCTGGAACCCCTTCGATATCCATCTGATTTAATTCAAAATTCCGAAAGGCACCAATCACCGCGTCAACTTGTCCTGACATCAATGATGGCGACAAAGACCAGTTAACATTCACCAGTTCGATGTCGTTCATCGACAGGCCGTTCCGTGCCAAAATGGTTGTCAGCAGTGCTTCTTCGACTCCGGCCACTGAAAAACCGACCTTTTTGCCTTTTAGGTCGGCAATCGATTTAATCTTGCCGTCTTTCAGCACCAACAGACAATTCAGCGGCGTTGCCACCAAGGTTCCAACCCGAACAAGCGGCATGCCTTCGGCAACTTGAAGATGCAATTGCGGCTGATAGGAAAC
>JGI26081J50195_1000122_pt1 | contig 31707 bp, 34 predicted proteins | sample SaaInl74LU_5_DNA_FD_50195 | JGI IMG/M metagenome (IMG submission 50195) | reverse complement strand
CGATCGACAAGCGTAACCTCATGGCCCGCCCGTTGCAGCCAAATAGCCGAAGAAACGCCGACGATACCGGCGCCGGCAATCACAACATGAGCCATGGTATGTACCTTCATTCTGTCCGGGCCAAATTGTCAGGGCCAAAAGCCGCAAGACCGCCCGTCTTAAACGCCCCGCCACAAGTCATATCGAATAGAATTCTTGAAGCAAACAAAAAGCTAGTTTAACGTTTCTGTCACGGCGGTTTGCCGACAAGGAGATAAATTATGAACCTGAAGAAAATTCTGCTGGCCACAACGGCCGCAACGCTTGTCAGTGGCGCCGCTATGGCGGCCGATGACGGCCTGGTTGTTCTCGATTGGTCTGGCTATGAAGACGAAGGATTNTTCCAGAAATATATCGCACAGCATGGTGATGCGCCAACCTACTCCTTCTTTGGTGAGGAAGAGGAAGCTTTCCAGAAACTGCGTGCGGGTTTCAGAGCGGATGTCTCACACCCTTGCAGCCAATCTGTATCAAAATGGTTAGAAGCCGGCCTGCTTGAGCCGCTTGATACTTCACGGATTGACCTTTGGGATGATGTGAACGCGGAGATGAAAGAAGCCTTCAAATTTGATGGCGCATATTACCTTTTGCCGATGGATTGGGGCACAACCGCTTTGACCTATCGTACGGATATGGTCGATATGGCGAAAATGGACAGCCTGGCTGTTTTCCTTGATCCCGCCTACGCAGGCCGGATTGCTTTGCCAGACAATGTCGATGATATCTACGCCTTGGGCTATTTGGCCAATGGCGTCACCGATTGGACCAAAGCCACCGATGCCGATTTTGAAGCGGCCTCTGCGTGGCTGCGCCAAGCGCATCAAAATGTACGGGCCTATTGGGCCGATGGCGCGGAGTTGGCGCAGCTGATGGGCAGCGGTGAGGTTGTTGTCTCTTGGGCCTGGAGCGAAACGCCTGCAACCATGGCCGCCGAAGGCCTGCCGGTTGAAGCCAACCGCTCCACAAAGGAAGGCTCTTCGAGCTGGTTCTGCGGCTATGTGAATTTGGCAAATGGACCCAACCCAGAAGACAAAATGTATGACTTCTTCAACGCATGGATGGACCCCGGCTCGGCGGAATATATTGTTTCGGAATGGGGCTATGGCCACGGCAACCAAACAGCCATGGCGGCCATTGGCCCCGAAGGTCTGGCCGAGGCCGGCCTTGGCCCAGTGGAGGTGCCAGTCCTGGCGCAGGTGCCAATGAACCAAGCATTGCGTGAAAAAATGATCGCTGAATTCGAGAAGATCAAAGCAGGCTTCTAAAAGACTTGGCCCGGTGGCAACACCGGGCTGCGCCTGCCTGCCCCCCCACCCGGCAGGCGCATTCACCATCTCACTATACGTGTGTGTATGGTTATTGCTCCAGTATTCCGGTGATTTCACCACCGCGCACATGCGCCCGCCCAGGCAGGCGCTGCCCTCATTTTGTGTTGAAATGGCCTATGCAGAGGTCTTTTTTGTTATCGCAACAGCAGCAGCGAAACCGGGCTCCATCCCACCCGGGCCGTATCGCCCGCTGCCAGCACCTTGCGGCCCGCGGTGTTGCGCATCGTCACGGTCACGGGCGCATCCTTTTGCGGCAGTGTCACATCATAATAGGTCATATCCCCGTAGTAGAAGACCTCAGACACCACAGCTTCAATTTCACGCTCAGCGGTTTGCCCCTCCGCTAAAATGGTCAACATTTCCGGGCGAATGCCAACGGATTGGCAGCCGTCGACCCCTGCGGGGGCTTGAGACAAGGGCAAGGTCAGTCTGCCCAAGATTGCACGTCGACCTCGACCGTCTCACCCGACGTAGCGCGCACCTCGGCATCCAAAAAGTTCATCATGCCGATAAAATTGCCGACCCGCCGCGAGCTGGGCTTACCATAGAGCATCTGCGGCGTGGCCACCTGGGCGATCTTGCCGTCAAACATGACCGCAATGCGATCNGACATGGTGAGCGCCTCTTCTTGATCATGGGTCACGAGAACAAAGGTGATGCCAACGGCCCGTTGCAGCCGCCGCAATTCCGACTGCATTTGTTCGCGCATCTTTTTGTCAAGCGCCGAAAGTGGCTCATCGAGGAGCAAAACCCGCGGCTTGAGCACTAAGGCCCGTGCCAGCGCAACCCTTTGGCGTTGCCCCCCCGACAGCGCATGTGAGGCGCGGCTGTCAAAGCCTTGCAGCCCCACCATGGAAATGGCCTCCGAAACCCGCTCTTGTATCTCCGCTTTTGGCAGGCGGCGGGCCTTCAGCCCATAGGCCACATTCTCGGCCACGCTCATATGCGGAAAAATTGCGTAGCTTTGAAACACCATATTGGTCGGACGCTTATTGGCCGGCACTCCATCCATGGACTTCCCATCGATATGAAGACTACCCGCCGAGGGGGTCTCAAATCCGGCAATTGAGCGCAGCAGCGTCGTCTTTCCGCAGCCCGATGGGCCCAGGAGCGAGAAAAATTCCCCGGTGCGAATATCCAAATCTATCTGCGACAGCGCTTGAAAATCACCATAAAATTTATCAACTCCACTGAGTTGAATAATGGGCTGTGTCATAGGAATCCCCCTGAATTCTCAATGCCGGTTTTCTTGAGCCCGCGCCGTCGGAAATAATCTGCGAGGAGCAGCAGGCTGATCGAAAGCACCAGCAACAATGTACCCAAGGCCATCAAACTGGGCAGTTTTTGTGGGAAGCGCAATTGCCCCCAAATATAAACTGGCAGGGTCGGCTCTGTCCCGGCCAAGAAGAAGGCGATAATAAACTCATCAAGAGAGATGGTAAAAGCAATCAACAGGCTCGCCACAATCCCAGGCATGACCAGTGGGAAAATCACCATCCAAAAGGTGTTCCATCGGGTTTGACCCAAGTCAATCGAGGCCTCTTCAAGGCTTCGATCCAAATTCATAAAGGCCGACGATAAAATCGCGATGCAAAACGGTGTGCAAATTAAGATATGCCCCAAAATAATCGTAAAGAGCGACAGTTCAAACCCAAGCTGTATGATGACAACCAAAAGCGACACGCCGATAATAATCTCGGGCAGCACCATCGGCAGCATGATAAACCCCATGATGGAGCGTCGAGCGGGAAAGGCAAAGCGGGTCGACGCCCGCGCGGCCAAGACGCCGAAGAGTGTGGAAAATATCGCCGTTGTCACCGCAATCATCAAGCTGTTGCGCACCGCCACATGCAGCGCCTCAGTCGATTGCAGCACTTCAAACCATTTTGTCGTGAAACCCTTCAACGGAAAGGACACAATGCTGCTGTCATTGAAGGCGAAGACCGGCAAGAGAATGGCCGGTGCATAGAGAAACACCAAAAACAGCGCGACATACCATTTGAAAAAATATCCCTTGCCGCGCATCATTTGGGCCCTCGCATAAATTTCCTATTCATCCAAACGAACACCAAGGTCACACATGTCACAATCGCCATGGCAGAAATGGCCAAAGCGGCCCCCAAGGGGGCATTATTGGCCTTTTTGAACTGCAACTCGATCATATTGGAAATCATTAACCCATTCGGACCGCCCACCAATCGCGGCGTGACGTAATCGCCGATGGTGGGAATGAAAACAATAATGGTCGCGGCAATTACACCGGGCATCGACAGGGGCAATGTCACGCGCAAAAACCGGCGCAGCCGATTGTCACCCAGGTCCTCTGCCGCTTCAATCAAAGAGCGATCGACCCGCTCCAGGGCCACAAAAATCGGCAAAATTGCAAAGGGCACCCAAGAATGGGCCAGAGTCAAAACCACGGCGTTTTGATTGTACAAGATAAAGCTCAACGGCTGTTCAATCAGCCCAAGCCCCATGAGGCTGCCATTGACCACGCCGTTATAGCCCAAGATCACCTTCCAAAGGAAAATCCGCATCAAATAGCTGGTCCAAAATGGGATGGTGATCAAAAAGATCCACATGGCCTTGCGTTTGGGCGTGACATGGAAAGAGATGAAATAGGCCACAGGATAGGCCAAAAGCACCGTTAAAGCCGTCACAAAAATTGAGATCTTGAGCGAACGGGCCATCAGATATTGATACATTGGCTCGGTCCAAGCCGCCTTGTAATTCTCAAGAGAAAAACTGCGATCTAAAGTCAGATAGCTTTGCGTCCAAAAGCTGAGCGCCAGCACCATGATCAGGGGGACCGCCAACATCAAAAGCGTAAAAACCAGCGTGGGGCTGATCAAAACCATCCCCTGAGCGCCTTCACTCCGCAGTCGTTTTCGTAACCCTGTCACCTATGCAGTCCCCTTCCCTAGAAGCGCATCATTGACCTGCGCCATTTGCCCCGGCTCGGGTGGAGCCGGCTGCCCCATCACCGGCAAAAGCCGTCGCAAATGGTCGTGATAGGTTTTCACACCATACTCCAAATCAGAAAATATCACACCGTCATATGCAGAGGATTTTGTGGCCTCGCAAGACCAAACCATGAGCATCTGATCCTCTTCGGCTGTATCGCGGTCAATCCGTCCACTCAAATAGCGCGCGGCCTTCATTTCGCGGCTTTCCTCGCGCCGCCGATAGCACATCCCACGCTGCACCGTTTGCGTGGCAGACTGGGGCACTTCTTGATAATAGATGACACTGTCGGGATAGAGGCCGAGGACGAAATTAGGGAACATGCCAAAATAGATCCATTGACGCCGCTGGTGCAGTGGAAGATTCTCTGCCTCTGGCAAGATCTCACGGTATTTTCGCACGCTCCAGCGGTGGCCATAGGCCTCATTGAATGTCCCGACCGATCGCGAGGTGCCGTTGGCGTAGGGCTCGTCAAAATAGCCATCGCCATATAATTGATGCAGCCCCGGATGGGCTTGGCGCACGTGATAGCCCTCATTGTCCACATCGCGCACAGATTTCCAATTCACCGCCAAAAGATCATCCATTGAATTGCTGTCCGTGGGCACCATATTGGCCAAATCATAGGGGGCGATTTCATCATCAAACCGCGCCAGAATTTCTGCCACNGCAGGCTGTGGACCGGTTTGGAATCGAATGAAGACGAGGCCATTCCAGATTTCCATCTCCAGCGGTTTCAGACCCCATTTCTCGGCTTGCATCGGGGGAAATGTATCTCGATTGGCAATTCCGCGCAGCCCCCCGTCCAAATTATAGGCCCACCCATGATAGGGGCAGACCATCGCCTTATTGCAGACCCCGCGCGCATCCGGAACAATCCGCGATCCGCGATGCCGGCATAGGTTGTGAAAGCCCCGCAAAATGCCATCATGACCGCGGATCACCAGCGCCCGCTCGCCGGCCACATCAAAGGTGACATAGGCGCCAATTTCNGCCGCTTCATTCACATGGCAGACAAATTGCCAATGGGTTTTGAACAGGGTCTCACATTCCAGCTCAAACAGTTCCTGCGAAAAATAGGCCCAACCGGGCAAGCCAGAGCGGTCCCAGTCTTTTGGCAATGCGATATCTGTAGTCATGAAAGGCTCCAATCAATATCCCTTGGCATGGAACAGCGGGCGCCCAAAAATATCAACACTAATCTCACAAACCACTCGGAANTATGTCGCATTCGCCCGGTCAATTGGGCTCTAGGCCCGCAGCCAAAACAGGGTAATGGCCGGGAAGGCCACGAGCAAAATCACCCGCGCAATGTCAGAGGCCACGAAATACATCACCACCTTATAGGTCTGCACCAAGGGCGTGCTGCGGTCCATTGCGTTGATGACAAAGAGGTTCATACCCACAGGCGGGGTAATCAGCCCCACTTCCACCACGATCAACACCAATATGCCAAACCAGATGGCGATTTGTTCTTGGCTCATGCCGAAATCAAGCTCCACGATGACCGGAAAGAAGATCGGAATGGTCAGTAAGATCATCGACAAGCTGTCCATCAAACAACCAAACACAAGGTAAAACAGCAAAATGATACTCAGCACCACCCAGGGGCTAAACCCTTGGCTAACCACAAAGTTCGAAATTTCCTGCGGCACTTGGGTCAGGGCCAAAAACCCGTTGTAAAAACCAGCGCCAAGAATGATGAAGAAGATCATTGCGCTGGATTTTGCGGTGACAAGGAAGCTCTCAATCAGGGTGCTGCGCGTCAATCCTTTATTCATCCACGCGATGAACCCCGTACCGGCCGCCCCAACCGCCGCCCCTTCCGTGGGGGTGAACCAACCCTGATAGATACCGCCCACCACAAGGGCAAAAACCAGTAGGACCGGCCAAACTTTGAACAAGGCCGCAAAGCGTTCGGCATAGGGCACTGCCGCTTTCACACCCGCCGCTTCCGGGTGCAGTCGGACATAAATGGAAATGGCAATCACATAGCCAAGCGCCGCCAAAATCCCCGGAATGAACGCCGCAAGAAACAGTTTAGCAATATTTTGCTCGGTTAAAATCGCATAGATCACCAAAACAATGGAGGGCGGAATCAAAATCCCCAAGGTGCCGCCGGCGGCCAAAGTGGCGGTGGAAAAGCCGCCAGAATAGCCATATTTGCGCAATTGGGGCAAAGCAACGCGCCCCATGGTCGCCGCCGTGGCCAGAGAAGAGCCGCAGATCGAGCCAAACCCGGCGCAGGCACCAATGGCCGCCATAGCAATGCCCCCCTTGCGATGGCCCAAAAAGCTCTCAGCCGCTTTGAACAGGGCGCTGGACATGCCCCCCAGGGTCGCAAAATGCCCCATCAGCAAAAACATCGGCACGATCGACAAAGAATAGCTGGAAAACGTGCTGAAGGTTTCAGATTTCAACCGGGCCAGCGGCAAATTGAAACTGCCCGTAGTGAAATACAGCCCCACCAAACCCACCAAAAACATCGCAAGACCAATGGGGACCCGGATGAAAATCAAAATCAGGAGCGCCGGAAAAGAGGCCAAGCCAATCTCTAAGTTGCTCATAGGTCCAGTCCTGATTCTTGGGACAAAATATCTTCACCACGCAGGCATTCCACCGCGCGAATACCCGCCACATAAAAAGCAATCACCGCTGTGAGAACGGCTCCGGACAGGCTCGCGGCATAGGCCCACCAAATCGGAAATTGCAACAAAAAGGTGGTGTCGCCATAGCTCTGTTTGGACAGCATACCATTGTAAAGCTGATAGGCGATTGCGATCAGCACAATGGCAAAAATCACATCAATGCCAAGCTGCAACACCCGGTTGATCCGCATTGGCAGTTTTGCCGTAAAAATATCGACAGATGCGTGGCCTGCGGAAATTTGGCACAATGGCAGAAACGCGAAAATGGCAAAGGCCACGCCTGCCTCCACCAGTTCAAAATCGCCATTGATCGGCCCGACACCCAAATCCAAAGCCCAAGCTGAAAGGCCGGGCATGACCGATCCAATCCAGCCGTGCAACAGCCCGTTCAAACTGCGCCCAATTACAGAAATGCAAATCAAAACAATAAGAAGAGTTAAGACCAAACCACCGCAAATCGCCATCAAGCGCGCTGCTTGCGTCGCCAAATTCCTCATGTGAATGCCCCGTCTTGCAAATAGAAAAACGCTGCGCGAAACGGCCCGCGCAGCGTTGCATGTGCTTTAGCGACTTAATTTGCGTTCATCAATGCCGTTGCTTGATCAATCATGGCTTGCCCATCGAGACCACGGCCCGTCATCTCTTCGATCCATGCCCCATAGACAGGCTGGGCCGCTTCTGCCCAGACGGCAGATTGCGCCGCGTCCAAAGTGACAATACTGTTGCCACGGTTCACGGCAACATCACGGCCAGGCGTGTCATAGGCTTGCTGCGTCGTGCCGGCAAAGATGGAAAACTCAAGACCTGAGTTATCTTCGATCACCGCTTGCAGATCTGCAGGCAGGGCCGCGAATTTATCCTTGTTCATCACCAATACGAAAGTGACCGTGTAGAGCATGGGGCCGGTGAATTCCGTGTGATGCTCGACAAGCTCTGGCACTTTCAGCGCCTTTGTCACCTCCCAAGGGATGGTCGTGCCATCAATCACACCTTTGGACAATGCCTCTGGCACTGCTGGCACTGGCATGCCCACAGGGGTGGCGCCCAACTCTTTGAGCATTGCATTCACCTGGCGCGACGCGCCGCGGATCTTCATGCCGTTGAAATCCGATGGGACAGTCACAGCCTTATTGGCATGAATAACGCCAGGGCCGTGCACCCAGCCGCCCAGCACCTTAAGATTGCCAAACTCGCGCTCGGCGATATCTGCCTCCAACATTTTCCAGAATGCCGCAGAGGCCGGGCCTGCATCATTCACCAAGAAGGGCAGCTCAAAAACTTCGGTTGATGGATAACGGCCCGGCGTATAGCCCACCACATTCCAGGTCATATCAATCACACCATCGAGCACCTGGTCGATCAACTCAGGCGGCTTGCCACCCAATTGCATGGCCGCATAGCGGTTAATTTCGATGCGACCGCCAGAGGCTTGCTCAACATTATCAGCCCAAACATCGATAATTTTCGACGGAATCGTCGCCTGCGCGGGCAAAAAGCTTTGCAAGTTGAAGCTATAGTCTGCAGCGCAAGCCATAGTGGACATTGCAAGAGCTGCAACGGCACCGCCCAAGGTTCTGTGAATGATCGTATGAAAAGTCATGATATATCCCTGCCAATGATGAGTGGCACCACTGTAAGATAAACGGCCAACCGATCAACAAAAAAGTCTTATAAAAGATCTCTGCATACCCGAGCCGCCAAGCCAAAACACTTTGCCCGGTGGCAAAACCGGGCTGCGCCTGCCTGCCCAGGCCTTTCATGTTGAAATGGCGTTATGCAGTGGCCTTCATTATATACCGTTTTGGCAAAAAGCGGGATGCGCACTGCAAACTCAGAATTGAAATTGCCACCAGCCTGTGGCAGCACAATAGAAACCAACAAGGATCTCTCACATGCCCCATNCCCTCCTCACCCAAGGCGATATCGACGCCTTTCAACGCGATGGCGTGATCTTGGTGAAAGGCCTCTTTGCCGATCATGTGGAGACGCTGCGGACAGGCATTGCGCGCAACATGGACGCGCCGGGCCCCTATGCCGCCGAGAATTTGAAATCNGGCGAAGCGGGGCGGTTTTTCGATGATTANTGCAATTGGACCCGCATTCCAGAGTTTGAAACTGTTCTGCGCGAAAGCCCCGCGGCCGCCGTGGCCGCAGATCTCATNGNCACGCAGCGGGTNCAGATGTTTCACGACCATATTTTGGTGAAAGAACCCGGCACATCCAAAGCCACCCCTTGGCATCAAGACGGGCCCTATTACTTTGTGGANGGCCAGCAAAATGTGAGTTTTTGGAGCCCGCTTGATCCNGTGACCGAAGCCTCACTCCGCTGCGTTGCCGGCAGTCACAAATGGGCCAAACCCGTCTTGCCGACCCGCTGGCTGGCCGAGGAGAGTTTTTATCCCAATGAGGACGACTACATGCCCGTGCCGGACCCTGAGGCCGAAGGTATGGAGATTCGCGAATGGGCGATGGAGCCCGGCGACGCGGTGGCCTTCAATTTTGGCATTCTGCACGGGGCGCGCGGAAATGACAGCCACCAGCGCCGCAGGGCCTTTTCTTTGCGGCTTGTGGGCGATGATGCGCGCTATGTGGAGCGTCCTGGCCCGACCTCGCCACCCTTTCCCGGCCATGCGATGCAGCCGGGCCAACGGCTACGCGAGGATTGGTTTCCCGTGATTTTTGACCGCAGCGATTCCCCGGTCTGAGGCGCGGCGCACCCAAGTGCTAGACCGCGTCAAAATCCAAAACGACCAGCTCTGATCGTGGTTTAAATTGGCAGGCCAAAACNTANCCCTGTTCAATTTCCCAAGGCTCAAGCGAGAAGTTTTGCGCCATCTCCCCCTCCCCTTGGCTCAACTTGCAGCGGCAGGTNGCGCACATGCCATTGGCNCAGGAATAAGGAAGCTCAAGCCCAGACTGGCTGGCCGCATCGAGCAGCATGTCATCCGCCGCCATGGCAAACCCACGCCGCGCACCATCCAGCACAACCTCAACCCGCGCGCCGCGCGCGGGTGCGGGTTTTTGAGCCGCGCTGGCAATCGGCAGCGGGCTGGACGGGGTAAAGAGCTCGAATTTAATCCGCTCGGGCGGCACGCCCAAAACTGTCAAAGCCTCGGATGCCGCCGTGATCATCGGCTGTGGTCCGCAGATGTAAATCGCATCATAATCCATTGGGGAAATGAGCCCGCGCGTGGCCATTGTGCTCAGTTTCTCCGCATCCATGCGCCCGTTGAAGAGGGCCACATCCTGTGCCTCCTCATCCATCACATGGGTCATCAAAAACCGTGTGAGATACCTATCTTTAAGATCATCAAAGGCTTGGCGAAACATGATGCTTTCGGTGTTGCGATTGGCATAACACAGGGTAACCGTNCTATCGGCTTCGCCCTCCAACACGGATTGTGCAATGGATTTGATTGGCGTGACACCGGAGCCTGCGGCCAAAAGCAAATAATTGTGCCGCCCGCCAATTGGCGCCGTGAACCGCCCCTGCGGCGGCATAACCTGCACCACATCCCCCGGTTTCAGGCCCAAAGCAAAGCTGGAAAAAGCGCCGCCCTCAATCCGTTTGATCCCGACAGAGAGCCGCGGCGCGCCCAGTGGCGAGCAAATCGAATAGGACCGGCGCAGGTCCTGCCCATCGACCATGGCGCGCAGGGTTAAATACTGCCCCGGCTCAAAAACAAAATCATCCGCCAAGGCCGCCGGGATGTCAAAACTGAGCTCCACAGAACTGGCGGTATCGCTGCGCACGGCGCTGATGGTCAAATCATGAAATTTCAGTTTGGCCATCGCAGCCTCTCCTCAAATACATTTAAAATAATCAAAGGGCTCATGGCAGGCATTGCAGCGATACTGGGCTTTGCAAGCGGTGGAGCCAAATTCGGAGAGTTTGGACGTGTCCGTTGCCGCGCAGCGCGGGCAAGCCACTGTGATCTCGCCAAAGAGTGCGCGTTTCGACGAAGAGCCCGCCACGGGCGGCGCAATCCCATAGGCGCGAAGTTTTTCGCGCCCCTCCTCGGTGATCCAATCCGTGGTCCAAGCCGGCGCAAGGATCCGCTCAATCACGGGATCAAACCCTGCCTGCCGCAGTGCCGCCTCGATGGCCAATTCAATCGCCAACACCGCCGGGCATCCCGAATAGGTGGGGGTGACCTTGGCAATCGCCCGACCTTGATCGTCAATGTCGACAGCCCGCAATATGCCCAAGTCCGCCACGGTGACCGCGGGCACCTCGGGATCCAAAACAGCCGCTGCGGCCTCCCATGCACGGCGGGCCGGAAGCGCTACCATGTCATATCCGGAAAACTGCGCTGCATGAATTGCAGCTGCGCCAATAGATGGCCCATGGCTTCCGTATGCAGCCCACTGCGCCCCCCCTTTTGCGCATAGACATTCTCCGGCAGGACCAGTTTGGCCGCCGCAAAGACCTGCTCAATATCCGCTTGCCACGCGGGTTGCAAAGCTTTGGTGTCGGGCAAAACGCCGGCCGCAACAGCACCGCCGGCTTCGGGATCTGCCATGAAAAATTCGCCCGTGTAGGGCGCCAAAAGCGTCACCGCTTCGGCCATACGCCGGACACTTTCATCGGTTCCATCCCCCAGACGGATCACCCATTCCGCACAATGGCGGCGGTGGTACTGCGCCTCTTTCACAGCCTTGGCGGCAATCGCCGCAAGGGTGGCATCGGTTGAGCTCTCGGTCTCTTGCCAAAACAATTGCATGAAACTGGCAAAGTAAAACTGCCGCAACATGGTGTGGGCAAAATCCCCATTGGGCAGCTCACAAATCAATAGGTTTCGATAGGCCCGCTCCAATCGGCCAAAGGCCAAAGCATCCTCATCGCGCCCCGCCCCTTCCAAATCGCCCGCATAGGTGTAAAGCCCGCGCGCTTGGCCAATCAGATCCAGCGCAATATTGGGCATGGCCAGATCTTCCTCGAGCATCGGCGCATGACCGCACCACTCCGACAAGCGGTGACCCAGTATTAAGTGATCATCTGCCAAGCCGATCAAGGCGGCGACCCATGCGGCGGGCATCACATATGCCCCACATCATCTGGAATGTTGTAAAAGCTCGGGTGGCGATAGATTTTATCATCGGCCGGATCAAACAGCACGCCGCGATCTTGCGGATCAGAGGCGACAATCTGCGCCGAGGGAATAACCCAAACAGACAAACCCTCCCCGCGGCGGGTATAGACATCCCGCGCCGCTTGCAGTGCCATTTCAGCATCTGCCGCGTGCAGCGAACCGCAGTGGCGATGCGCCAGCCCATTGCGCGGGCGGATAAACACTTCCCATAGTGGGATTTCTTCGGCTTCGCTCATCTGCTCTCTTTCCTATTGCCTCACTCGGCAGCTANTGCCACCGATTGCCGCGCGGCGCGTTTCTTTGCATGGGCAAGCGCCGCCTCGCGGACCCAAGCCCCGTCTTCCCAAGCCTTTTTGCGCGCCGCCACACGGGCTTTNTTCAACGGGCCATGCCCCTTGACCACGGCCCAAAACTCATCCCAATCAATTTCGCCATAGTCATAGCGCCCCTCCGCCTCATTCCAGGCCAGCGCCGGATCGGGAAGGCTCAAACCCAAACGCTGCGCCTGTGGCACGGTGGCATCAACAAATTTCTGTCGCAGCTCATCATTGGTAAACCGCTTGATTTTCCAGCGGGTAGATTGATCTGAATGCTCACTCGCCCCATCGGGCGGACCAAACATCATCAAGGAGGGCCACCACCAACGGTTCAACGCATCCTGNGCCATCTCCTTTTGCGCCGGGCTTCCTTCGGCCAGTTTCAGCATGATCTCATACCCCTGCCGCTGGTGAAAACTCTCTTCCCTGCACACGCGGATCATCGCCCGTGCATAGGGCCCATAGGAGCAGCGGCACAAAGGCACCTGGTTCATAATCGCGGCCCCATCCACAAGCCAACCAATGGCGCCAATATCGGCCCAGGTTTGGGTGGGATAATTGAATATGGAGGAATATTTTGCCCGGCCGGACACCAATTCTTCGGTCATCTGCTTGCGGCTCACCCCGAGCGTTTCNGCCGCGGAATAGAGATATAAGCCATGCCCGCCCTCATCTTGCACCTTGGCCAATAGCGCCGCCTTGCGCCGCAACGTCGGTGCACGGGTGATCCAATTGCCCTCTGGCAACATGCCGACGATTTCTGAATGTGCGTGCTGCCCAATCTGACGAATCAAGGTCTTGCGATACGCCGCTGGCATAGGATCATTTGGTTCAATTTTCTCATCCGCATCAATGCGGGCTTGGAAGGCCGCCAAAAACTCTGGTGTTTCAGTGGTCTGTTCGCCAGAGCCAATCAATCCTTGTGAATACATCCATTTTCTCCCAAATGTCCGCAACAGATTATATTACAAAAATAAATAAATCAATATTTCTTTGTAACACAAGCAAAGCGTGTCGCACAATCTGGCGTCCCGCCGCTCATCTGCACCAATTGCGGATAGAGACTGGCCAGCGCGCGATGCGCACGCGCCAAAGGCCAATCATCGAGCGGTGCCTCAATGGTTGGATAACGCAGCACCAAGCGACGCCAAAAATGCACAAGCAAAAGCCGGGTCAATCGGGCCTGCGGCACCGTCAGCACATGCCCATCAAGAGCGCCGCAGAGGCGCGCGATCACACCACAGATCTCAGCATTCAGCGCGGGAAACACCTGCCTGCGCGCCCAATCTGGAAAGGTAGACGGCGTGCTGTCAAAAATCACAAGCCTGTCGCGCCAAGGCTTCAATCCCTCTGACATGGCCGCAGCAGGCCAACAGGCAAGCCGCGCCCCAAAAATCAATGGCGGCTCTGCCGCGCAGTCTTTTTGCAACTCAGCCAGATCCACATCCGGCCCGATCAACCCATAGCACCAATGCTCAATGTCGCGGGGCGCCGCATAAATCTGGCGCGCGGCCCGGTGATATTGCTCCAGACCCGCGCTTGAGAAGCGATAAAACGCTTGCCGCCCCAGGCGCCGGCCCGTGACCAAACCTTCTTTGGACAGGCGCGACATGGCTGTGCGCACCGCTTGCGGCTCAATCTTTAGCGCCGCGCAGAGCTCAAGAAGCGCGGACATCGAGAGCTCCCCCCCCTCCGGTTCGCCCAACTCGCCCAAAATCGTGACAATCACCGACCATACCCGCAACCGCCCCTGGGCGTGCAGATGGTGAATCAATTGGGCAAGAGGCGCAGGCTGCTCCGTCATGCCCCTTTGGTTTCACCATATGAATTCATGGTCAACAATTCATATTCGGCCACCAAATCGCGATCTTGGTTGCGCAGGGCCACATGCCAGCGCACTTCCCCATAGGCCTGCGTGCGGCGCGTCTTGCGCTTGACCGTAAGCTGCACCGAAATGCAGTCACCCGCAACGACCGGCTTTTGAAACGACAACGCATTGAGCCCGGTATTGGCCAGCACCGGGCCAGGACTTGGCTCCACAAAAAGACCTGCGGCAAAACTGAGCAACAAATACCCATGCGCGACGCGGTCTGGAAAAAACGGATTGGCCTTGGCTGCCTTGGCATCCATATGCGCGTAAAACCGATCACCGGTAAACTCGGCAAAATGCTCAATATCGGCCAGCGTGACCTCGCGCGCAGCGGTGTGGAGGGTCTCGCCAATCTGAAGCGCTTCAAAACTGCGCGTAAAGGGATGCGCAGGCCCCACATGCTCCGCCGCGCCTGTCACCCAAATTCCCGTGATGGCTGAAAGCATATCCGGGCTGCCTTGAATGGCGCTGCGTTGCATAAAATGTTTCACACCGCGCAGACCGCCCAATTCTTCTGAGCCGCCCGCACGGCCTGGCCCGCCATGCACCATATGCGGCAAGGGCGCGCCATGGCCTGTACTCTCGGCCTGAGATACCCGGTCGTTGAAATAAAGGCGCCCATGAAACGCCCCCGCCCCCAAAACCACCTGCCGTGCCACCTGTGGATCATGGGTGATGACAGAGGCCACCAGCGAGCCGCCACCCTTGTTCAGCAAGGAAATTGCATGGGGCACATCGCGATAAGCCATGACCGTGGAGACCGGGCCAAAGGCCTCAATCTCATGAACGGTCTTGGCGGCATCAGGATCTGGACAGTTGAGCAGCACAGGCGACATAAANGCCCCCTCTTTGGCATCGGCCCCNCTGACCACGCAGTGCTGCGCATCGCCGAATACAACATCGCATTCCCCCGCCAGAAGCTGTAATTTGCCCCGCACATCCTCGCGTTGCGCCTGAGAGACCAAGGCGCCCATCTGCGTCTCTTTCNNAGCCGGATGGCCAATTTTCGTGGCCGCCAGCCGCTCTGACAGGGCCGCAGTCACCGCCTGCAAATGGGCCTCGGGCACCATGATGCGCCGGATAGCGGTGCATTTTTGCCCCGCTTTCGTGGTCATTTCACGGTGCACCTCGGTGATGAAGAGATCAAATTCCGNAGACCCAGGCTCTATATCCGGCCCCAGCACAGAACCATTCAAACTGTCTTGTTCCGNAGTGAAGCGCACGGCGTTTTGCAAAAGTGATGGCCGGCTGCGCAGCGCCATGGCTGTGGCAGCGCTGCCGGTGAACCCCACAGTGTCTTGCGCGTCCAGACAGTCCAAAAGATCCCCCGTGGCGCCCATGATCAGCTGAAGCGCGCCGTCGGGCAAAATTCCACTATCTGCGATCAACCGCACCACGGCTTGCGTCAGATAGCCCGTGTCACTGGCCGGTTTGACCAGACTGGGCACCCCAGCCAAAAGACTGGGAGCAAGCTTTTCCAACATGCCCCACACNGGAAAGTTGAACGCATTGATTTGCAATGAAATCCCTTGGCGCGGTGTCAAAACATGCTGGCCAAGAAAGCTGCCGTCGCGGCTGAGCACCTCCAGCTCGCCATCGGGCAGAACAAACCCCTCGGGCATTTCGCGGCGCCCTTTGGACGCATAGACCAACAAGGTGCCAATGCCCCCGTCAATATCAATCTGACTGTCCGCAAGCGTGGCGCCAGTAAGGAACGACAANTCATAGAGCGCTTTGCGATGGGCCTTNAGATGCAANGCGAGGGCTTTGAGCATGCGCGCACGGTCGTGAAAATTCAATGCGCGCAGAGCCGGGCCCCCGTGGCTTTTGGCATAGTCCCGCATGGCCGCCACATCTGGCACCCCGCCCAGAACGCCGAGGGTCTCACCGGTGACCGCCGAGCGAACCTGCCGCCCGCTGCTGTCTGAGCGGAGCCAGTAGCCCCATAGCATAGCTTGAAAAATGATCTTGATCCAACACCGGCGCACCTCTGTTCAAAACTTGGAATATTAATTGACCAAGCGGTCGGTCTATGCAAGTTATTTGTAGAACCCGCATTGGAGGTCCGCATGTCTGACACGATCCTGACCCAACACACCGACGGCTGGATGCAGATCACTTTGAACCGACCCGATCGGCTCAACGCCTTTAATGACGAGATGCATGCCGCCCTCAGCGCGGCGCTTTCAGAGGCAGAAAAGCCCGAGGTGCGCGCTCTATTGCTCACCGGTGCCGGGCGTGGATTTTGCGCTGGGCAAGATCTTGAGGGCCGCGATCCGCGCAGATTGGGCGGCCCCCCTGATCTGGGCCATACCCTGAGCACGCTTTACAATCCTCTGGTGCAGCGCCTACGCGCATTGGCCAAACCTGTCGTCTGCGCTGTCAATGGCGTCGCGGCCGGGGCAGGCGCCAATATTGTATTTGGCTGCGATATTGTCCTGGCGGCCACCACGGCAAAATTTGTACAAAGCTTTGCCAAAGTTGGGCTGATCCCTGATGCGGGTGGCACCTATCATTTGGCGCAAATCTTGGGACCGCTGCGCGCCAAAGCCTGGGCCATGACCGCCGCGCCAATCACTGCGCAAACCGCCCAAGACTGGGGATTGGTTTGGCAATGCTTCGAACCGGGCGCGCTTTTGGAGGCTGCACAGCAGATGACCGCAGACCTGGCCAAGGGCGCGACCCTGGGTTTGGCACAGACCAAACATGCCATCCACAAAGCGGGGCAAATAGATCTCGAGGCGCATATGGCGCTTGAAGCGGAAATTCAGCGCGCCTGCGGCCAGTCGGCAGATTACCTCGAAGGCGTTACAGCCTTCCTCGACAAGCGCCCCGCAAAGTATTCAGGATCCTAAAATGCCCCTCACCGCGCAACAAATCGCTGAAAAATCATCCGCGGCCTTGGGTGCCCATGATGCGGCCAGTCAAGCGCTGGGGTTGCAGGTCACCCATATCGCGCCCGGACAGGCCAATGTGACCATGCAGGTCACAGAGCAGATGCTCAACGGCCATGGGATATGCCACGGCGGGTTAATCTTCACCCTGGCCGACACGGCCTTTGCCCACGCCTGCAACAGCTATAATCAACGGGTCGTGGCCCAGACCTGCTCCGTCAGCTTTCTGGCCCCCGGCCAGTTGGGCGATCAGCTCACCGCCGCGGCCCGCGAGCTGCACCGCGCCGGGCGCAGCGGCATTTATGATATTGANGTCACCCGCGCCACGGGCGAAGTGATTGCCCAGTTCCGGGGACACTCCCGCAGCATCAAAGGTCAGCATTTTGAGGAGCTCCAACCATGACTGAAGCCTATCTGTGCACCGGGCGTCGCAGCGCGATCGGTCGGTTNGGCGGCGCTTTGGCGCAAACCCGGCCCGATGATCTTTTGGCCCATGTGATCCGTGCCACTTTGGCCGATGTGCCGACCCTCGATCCNGCNGCCATTGATGATGTGATCATGGGATGCGCCAATCAGGCCGGAGAAGACAATCGCAATGTGGCGCGNATGGCGGCCCTCTTGGCAGGCTTGCCTGAGAGCGTGGCGGGCGTCACGCTCAACCGCTTATGCGGCTCAGGACTGGACGCAATCGCGATNGGTGCTCGTGCCATCAAAGCCGGGGAGGCCGAGATCATACTGGCCGGCGGCGTTGAAAGCATGACCCGCGCGCCCATGGTCATGCCCAAGGCCGAGAGCGCCTTTTCACGAAAAGCTGAAATTTTCGACACAACCATCGGATGGCGGTTTGTGAACCGCGAGATGAAAGCGCGCTTTGGCATCGACAGCATGCCCGAAACAGCCGAAAATGTGGCCGCCGATTTTGGCATATCGCGCGCCAGATCAAGACGCCTTTGCCCATCGCAGCCAGTGCCGCGCGGCGCAAGCCCAGGCCGCGGGGCGATTTGCCCGGGAAATCACGCCGATATCTCTGCCGCAACGGCGCGGCGACCCGATCATCTTTGACACAGATGAACACCCCCGCACGACCAGCCTTGAAAAACTCGCCAGCCTCACCACCCCGTTTCGGCAAAATGGCACGGTCACAGCCGGCAATGCCTCGGGCGTCAATGATGGGGCCGCAGCGCTCATCATCGCCTCACAAGCGGCGGTGGAGCGCTTTGACCTCAAGCCCATGGCCCGCATTCTTGGAACGGCCGTGGCCGGGGTCGCCCCGCGTATTATGGGCATCGGCCCTGCGCCGGCCAGCGAAAAGCTCTTGCAGCGGCTTGGGCTGACACTGTCAGACATTGATCTGATCGAACTGAACGAAGCCTTCGCCGCCCAAGGCTTGGCGGTCATGCGGCAGCTTGGCCTGGCCGATGATGCCGCCCATGTGAACCCCAATGGCGGCGCCATAGCCCTTGGCCACCCGCTGGGCATGTCAGGGGCGCGTCTGGCTTTGACCGCCGCCCATGAAATGCAGCTGAACGGCCACAAACGCGCCCTATGCACCATGTGCATCGGCGTGGGGCAAGGCATTGCGATGATACTTGAGAAACTGTGAGACNAGACAGATGAAAGATCTATCCCCAAAACCCGGAGATTTAAGCGCCATTGAAACCGCCAGCCGCGATGAAATCGAAGCGCTGCAACTTGAGCGGATGCGCTGGTCCTTGACCCATGCTTACACCAATGTGCCGCATTATAAACAGAGCTTCGATNCGGCCGGCGTGCATCCCGATGACCTGAAGTCTCTGGCCGATTTGGCCCGCTTTCCGTTCACAGTGAAAACGGATTTGCGGAGTAACTACCCCTTTGGCCTCTTCGCCGTGCCACGCAGTCAAATCAACCGCATTCATGCCTCCTCTGGAACCACAGGCCAGCCCACGGTGGTCGGCTATACCAAAGCTGATTTGGCAATGTGGGATGAGGTGATGGAGCGCTCCTTGCGCGCGTCCGGCCTGCGCGCGGGAGATCTGCTCCACAANGCCTATGGCTATGGGCTTTTTACCGGTGGATTGGGCGTGCATGGCGGCGCGGAAAAAATGGGTCTGACGGTNGTGCCCGTCTCCGGTGGCATGACCGAACGGCAGGTGCGTTTGATCGAAGANTTTCAAGCCACTGGGATCACAGTCACCCCCTCCTATATGCTGTCAATTCTGGACGANTACCGGNGCCAAGGGCTCGATCCGCGCAANTCTCCGCTNCAAGTGGGTATTTTTGGCGCCGAACCTTGGACCAACGCNATGCGCGAGGAGGTCGAGCAGTCGTTTGATATGCATGCGGTGGATATTTACGGCCTCTCAGAGGTGATGGGGCCCGGTGTGTCTTGCGAATGCGTCGAAAGCAAAGACGGGCTACATATTTGGGAAGACCACTTCTNCCCGGAGATCATTGATCCCGAAACTGGCGCGGTTCTGCCCGATGGGGCGCTTGGAGAATTGGTCTTCACCTCTCTGAGCAAAGAAGCTTTTCCAATCATTCGATACCGCACCCGCGATCTGACCCGGCTCCTACCTGGCACAGCGCGCAGCATGCGGCGCATGGAAAANGTCACCGGCCGCAGCGATGACATGATGATCCTGCGCGGCGTCAATGTCTTTCCGACGCAGATTGAGGAGCAATTGATGAAGGTGCCACAATTGGCGGCGCATTTTCAAATTGAACTGGTCAAAAAAGGCCCNATGGATCACATGATTGTGCATGTAGAAGGCGATAGCGCCGCCGGNGACACCCTGGCAACTCTCATNAAGGCCAATATCGGCATCACCGCAGAGGTACGCGCAGGCGCTGACAATTCCGTCGCCAGATCTCAAGGCAAAGCCGTACGGGTCATCGACAACCGAGCAGCGCGCTAACCTGTGGCCCGCCCCATCGCCAAGGACCACCGCGAAAAACGCAGCGCGATCTTGAAACAGGCCGCGGTCTATTTCGCAGACCACGGCTATGATCGCGCATCGGTCAATGGGGTGGCGGGGGCCTGCGGCATCTCCAAATCCCTGATCTATCACTATTACGACAGCAAGGAGCAGCTGCTTTTTGACATTTTGCACAGCCATCTCACAACGCTCTACGAGGGCCTAATAGCCCTGCCAAAGGCCGAAGATCCTGAGCTGCAGCTGCGTCAATTGGTGAGAAAACTGCTGCATATGTACCGCGGCGCAGATGCAGAGCATCGATTACAATTGCAAAGCACAACGGCCCTGCCCCAGGCGCAACGCCATATACTGGCGGACATCCAACGCTCGATTGTCAAAGAATTTTCCCAGGCCATTGCGGCCGCCGCGCCCGAATATCTAGAGCAAGACCCAGATCATTTGCGCCCGCTCACCATGTCGCTCTTTGGCATGGTCAATTGGTTCTACCTCTGGCACCAACCGGGCCGCGGCTTGAGCCGGGAAACCTATGCCGATCTGGCAACCGAAATTCTCTTGGGCGGGTTGGCGCGGCTTCAAAATCAGGGGCGATCCCCTTAACCCTTGGGCGCCAGAATATGCCCCATGCGCTGCATCGCCAGACTATAGCCCTGGACACCGAACCCGGCAATCACCCCATCTGCTCTCAACGAGACATAAGACGAATGGCGGAAGCTCTCGCGTTTATGCACATTTGAAATATGCACCTCGAGAACCGGGCCCTCAAAGGTATGCAAGGCGTCGAGCAAAGCAATCGACGTATGGGTGAAGGCCGCAGGGTTGATGATAATGCCCGCTGAAGTTTGACGGGCCGTGTGGATCATATCAATCAGCGCACCCTCATGATTGCTTTGCATCAACTCGCAGCGCAGCCCGAATTGCGCCGCCACCGCCGTGCAGGAGTTTGCCACATCGTCCAATGTGTCATGCCCGTAAATTTCCGGCTGACGTTGTCCCAAAAGGTTCAAATTGGGACCGTTCAAAATTGTGATGAGTTGCGCCATGATCTCAGTTCCATCTCGTTTGTCACCCGGCCATGCCACAGTTTTGCAGCAATTGCGACTGTTTCTTGCCCTTTGCTGAAATTATGCAGCCAGCTCGCAGAGCACCTGGTAGGCACATTGCACGTCGTCCTGGGTCACATCAAATTGACCAATCTGAAACCGTACGGCAATCTGCCCATCCACTTGCGTTTGTGTGATATAAATCCGCCCATCGTCATTGATCCGGTTTACAAAGGCAATTTGCGCCGCATCATCGCGGCCGGCCAATCGAAAGGTGAACAGGGATAAAACCGGCGCAGTCACAATCTCAAATTGAGGATGCTGTGACAATTGATCAGCCAAACCCTCAGCCCAAGCCACATGATTGCGCAGCCTCTGGCGCAGGGCCTCAAGCCCATAGGAGCGCAGCAAAAACCACAGCTTTAACGCGCGGAACCGCCGCCCGAGGGGCAAAGACCACTCCGAATAATTAATCACCCCGTCACGGCCATGGGTCTTGAGATATTCTGGTTGAATGGCCAGAGTTTTGACCAAGCTTGCAGGATCGGCAAGGAAATGCGCCGAGCAATCAAACTGCGCACCGAGCCATTTATGCGGATTGAACACGAGGGAGTCCGCGCCCTCAATCCCGGCCCATAGCGCACGAAATTCAGGGCAGATCATGCCCGCGCCGGCCCAAGCCGCATCCACATGGCTGTAAAGGTTAAACTCTTTGGCCACGCCAAGCACAGCTGTAAGATCATCGCAGGCGCCGGTGCCTGTGCCGCCGGTGCAGGCGATCACCCCCGCCGGCAAATGTCCCGCCGCAATATCGGCCTCAATCGCTGCCCGCAGCGCCACCGGATCCATGCCGCGGTGGATGCCGCCAATGGGGATGCGCACGAGATTGTCTTGACCAATTCCCGCCACCCATATGGCACGATCTACCGATGTGTGAACCTCTGCCGAACAATAGATACGCAGCCGCGGCGCGCCCGATAGCCCAGAGCGATTGCCCTGCCAATTCAGCGCCCGCTCGCGCATGGTCAGCACCGCCGCCAATGTCGCCGAGGAGGCCGAATCTTGAATGACACCAGAAAACCCTGAGGGAAGACCAATGGCTTGGCGCAACCAATCGAGCATCACGGTTTCCATCTCCGTCGCCGCCGGTGAGGTCTGCCAAAGCATACATTGCGCCGCAATGGTTGAGACCAACATCTCCGCCAGCATAGAGGGAGGGGCGGCATTGGCTGGGAAATAGGCAAAAAACCTTGGGTGCTGCCAATGGGTCATCCCTGGCATCACCACCCGCTCAAAATCGGCCATGATCTCTTCCATGGACTGCGGCGTCTCCGGGGCGCTGTGCTCTAAAAGAGCGGCCACATCCCCCGGCGCCGTTTGCGCGCGCACCGGGCGGTCGCGTAGATTTTTATGGTAATCTGCGGCCCATTGAGAAATNTTTGCACCCCAGTCAGAGAATTCATCCCAGTGCATTTTCAACCCCTTCTCTTAGCAGCACAGACCCCATGCGGGCGGCCAAAGGCCGATAGAGCCATCGCGGTTTGCGCAAAATACAGCATACCGCTCCGCTCACGGCTCGCAAGCCATAANACGGCAGCGCGCCTTAAATCTATACAGGGCTATGCGTCCCCCTTTGTGCATCGCGCAATTTGACATTGACCCTTGGCGCGCAAAACGCCAGCCTTGCCGTACAGAAGCTCAGGCCCATAACGCCGGCAGTGGATGCACAGCTGCATCCCATGCAAGGCCGCGAGCAGTGCCAGACATCAGGGAGATCCCTTTGGAATTCCAAGGCAAGATAATTATCCTCACCGGTGCCGCGGGCGGCATTGGCTCGGCTTTGGCCCGTGAATTTGCCCAGCGCGGCGCGCGCTTGGCGCTCTGCGACCTCAATGCCCCCGCGCTGAACGACCTGGCCCAGGAGTTGGGCGCGCTGCAGATGGTCTGCGATGTGACTGTCGAAAGCCGCATTCAGGCCGTCGTGAAAGAGGTCGAAGTAACCCTTGGCCCGGTGGATATTTTCTTTTCCAATGCCGGATTCAGCGCAGGCGAGCCAAGTCACGCCGCCTCAGCGCCAGATCGGATTTGGCAGGCCGCCTGGGAGGTGCATGTCATGGCGCATGTCTATGCCTGCCGTGCCGTTTTGCCGGCCATGCTGGCGCGTGGCCAGGGCTATCTCGTGCAGATGGCCTCGGCTGCGGGGCTGCTCAACCAGATTGGCGATGCGGCCTATTCCACCAGCAAACACGCCGCCGTCGGTTTTGCCGAAGCCCTGGCCATTTCCCATGGGCACGAAGGCCTCAAAGTCTCAGTTGTTTGTCCGCAATATGTCGCCACGCCAATGCTGGGATATGATGATCCCGGCGCGGCCGCCCCATTGCCAGATGTATTGAGCCCAAAGACCGCAGCCCAGCGCATAGCAGATGCGATGGAGGAGGAACGCTTTTTGATCCTACCGCATCCGCAAGTCGCCGATTACATGGCCTTCAAAGCGATGGAGCCCGAAAAGTGGCTGGCTGCCATGCGCAAACTGCGCGCGCGACTGATGGCAAGGCTTGGCAAGCTTGATTTGGCACAGATGCACAAATGGATGTGATCGCCGGATCGCTTCCCTATCAGAGGGTTTTTTGCATGGTGATTTCCGTCACGCGATCATAACCCGGATGGGCATTGCGCGCGGTCTCAATAAATCCGCATTTGCCGAATATTTTTTGGTTCTCCACCAGCTCAAGACGCACCTGCAGCTCAAGCCGGGACAGGCTCATGGAGCGGGCCAATGCCTCACTCGCCGCCAGCAGCGCACGCAACACGCCCCGGCCACGCAGATCCTCCGAAATGGCAATTTTTCCCAGATACAGCGCATGGGGCAAAGGCGTGGCCAGAAGGCAAGCGGCGACGGGATCGCCCAGAGCCAAAAGCCAGCTGCCTTTTGCCGCCTCTGCCAGCTTGCTGACGGTCAGCTGATGCATGGAGCTGGGCGGATCAATCCGTCCAGTCATATAAGCAAAGGAGGTTTGAATAAGCGTGAGCACCTGCGCCAAAGCCACGGTATCGCTGGCCTCCACGCGCCGCACTGCAGAGTGCAGATCGGCCTGCCCAATCATGCGCTGATAAATCGCTGTTCCGTGCCATTGGTCAAATTTGCGCCCAACCTCCTGCAAGCTTCCCACATGGGCAAAGCCACAGCGTTCGTGCAACTGCGCACTCTGCGGATTTGGCAAGGTGACAATGGCCACTGCCGTATGAAACCCGCGGGCGGCCAAATGTGCAAAGAGCATCCGATAGAGCGCCTGGGCAAGGCCGCGACCCTGTCCCTCAGGCGCCAAGTACACACTGACCTCTGCGGTGCGGTCATAGGCCGGACGGGGACGATAGGGGCTGGCATAGGCAAAGCCTAAAATTCCCGCATCTGACTGCGCCACGAAGTAACCATGCCTGGCAAGGTTGCTGGCTATGCGCTCAGCCATGGTCTCCACACTGGGTGGAACGGTTTCAAAAGAAATGGAAGTCTCTTGCACGAAAGGCGCATAAATCGCCCGAATATCAGCTGCATCCTCTGGCCGGGCCGCACGAATGGTGACATCTCCCTGCGGTGTAGACATCTCGGTGGCCCCTCAACCAATATGTGGATTCGGAGCGCCGATGCTGTTGCGCAACACCCCCCGCATTAGAACAATTGCCCGCCAATAGGCACATTCTGATCTGGCCGCATCAACACCACTTTGCCGGCCTCATCCGGCACACCCAGCACCAAAATCTCTGACATCACCTTACCAATCTGGCGCGGCGGAAAGTTCACCACGGCCAGAACCTGGGTTCCAACCAACGCTTCGGGCGTATAATGATCGGTCAGCTGCGCGGAAGATTTCTTAATCCCAAGATCGCCGCCAAAATCCACCCAAAGCTTGATGGCTGGCACGCGGGCCTCGGGATAGGGTTCGGCTTGAGTGACATGGCCAATGCGAATATCAAGCTTGGCAAAATCCGCATAGGTGATCTCAGCCATTGGACAGCTCCTGCGATCGTTGGCTGGCAGCGGCCACGGCTTGATCCAAAAGTTGCGGCAATCCAGACTCGTTGCGCATCAAGATCTCAAGCGCCGCTTGGGTCGTGCCATTGGGGCTGGTGACGTTGACCCTAAGTTGCTCGGCGCTCTCACCAGAGTGAATGGCCAAAGCCCCTGCCCCCGCCACAGTGGCCTGCGCAAGCTGCATCGCCATATCCTCTGGCAGCCCTTGGTTTACACCCGCCGCAGCCAAAGCCTCGATCATTAAAAATACATAGGCCGGGCCGGAGCCAGACAGGCCCGTCACCGCATCCATTTGTTGCTCATTTTGCAACACAAGCGTTTGACCCACGGCCGCCATCAGGCTTTGCGCCTCTGCAACGTCTTTTTCCGTGGCTCGTCCATTGCCGATGAGCGCTGTTATTCCTTGTCCAATGGCCGCCGGCGTATTGGGCATGGCGCGCACAATTGGCGTGGATTTGCCCAAAACATCCTCAAAGGCCGAAATGGGCGTGCCGGCGGCCACTGAAATAAACAAAGTTGTCGCCGAACCAAACCGCTGCAATCGCGGCAGAGCTTCCCCCATCATCTGGGGCTTGACCGCCACCAAAACCGCGGCGGGGTCATCGGGCAGCATTTCATTGACCCGCACGCCAATTGACAAAAGCCAATCGCTGGGTTTCGGATCCAAGATCCAAATAGATTTAGGATCCATCCCCTGTTCGAGCCAACCGCTCAAGAGGGCCGACCCCATTTTTCCGCAGCCAAGCAGCACCAAGCCACGTTTTAAAATATTATTTGAGAACATCTCCAAACCCGTATTCGCCTTTCACCGCAGATCCTACGCGTGGCCGTGAGCCTCTGCAATGGCCACTTTCANTGCTGTCTCAAGGTCTTTTTCGCCCCATGTGACCATTTGAAAGGCTGGGTAATAGCGCTCAGCGGACATGACGGCGGCAGAAATCATTGTATCAATCTGATCGGGTGTCGCCATTTGGGCGTTGGAAAGGATCAACCCATAGCGATAAGCCATCAACCGCTCCGCGCCCCAATAGGTGAAACTGCCAGCCCAGCACATATCATTGACCGCATTGAGCGCCTCATAGAGCGCGGGCATCCGATGGGCTGGCGGGTCCATCTCGAAGCTACAGATCAAACGTAGAGTTTGATCGGCTTCACACCAAGCCAGAGTGATGGAATAGCTGCGCCATTGTCCGGCCATCTCCATTGAGATTTGATCATCCGCAATCCGGTCGAACTGCCATTCTTGATGGGTGGCAATATCTTCCACGATATCTATGGGATGCAGATCTTCAAAATCATAGGCGTGATTGGACAGTGCCATAAAGAACCCCTTTCCGGGTCAAAAACTCCGATCCGGCAGCTCCACAACCTCTTGTACACTCCCCAAGATTTTGCGGCCATCGAATACTTCTATACAATCTATGGTGTCCTTTGACCGGGATTCTGTCGAGTCATTTATCTGGGGATAAGTCATTTATCTGTGGACAAGACGGCAAAATCACCAGGCCGCAGCCGCAAAACCACAAAGGCCGCCCCGAGGGACGGCCTTTTAGCAGCTGAACCCGTCACCCGCCCACGGGATTCGTGTTGGGCAGTGGCGCGGCTTTGCTTAGGGCTTGGGCGCCGCCTTGGATTTCGGAGCTTTTTTCGCAGCGGCCGCTTCTAGCGCCTCAAGCCGCGCGCTCAAGTCTTCATTTTGCGCCCGCGCCTTTTGCGCCATGGCCCGCACCGCGTCGAACTCTTCACGGGTGACAAAATTGCGATCCGCCAGCCAGCGGTCCATGAAGCTTTTCATGGCATTCTCGGCCTCGTCCTTGGCGCCTTGCGCGACACCCATCGCATTGGTCATGATTTGGCTCATATCATCCATGAACTTATTCTTGCTTTGCATCATCTGTCTCCTTGGCGGCGATAAGTCGCTTTGGTCTTATATGGGGGCTAATATCGCGGAACTCAAGGTTGACTTACAGCGCCGCTCTGGGAATGAAGGGTTATGATCGCTTCGATTCCCTTTCCAGATGTCTCGCCCACCCTCTTTTCGGTGGACATACCGCTCTGGCAGTTTTCACTGGCTGGCATGGATTTTAGCTTGGGTGGGTTCGAACTCGCCCTGCGCTGGTATGCTCTGGCCTATATCGCGGGTATTTTGCTTGCCTCTTGGATAATGCGCCGTGCCCTGCGCCGGCCTGCGCTCTGGCCGCAAGATCGGCCAGCTTTCAGCGAAGCAAACCTGGATGATCTCATCACCTGGTTAATCTTTGGCATCATCATCGGGGGGCGATTGGGTTATGTGCTGTTCTATAACCCCAGCTATTACCTCGCCAACCCCGCTGCAGCCCTCCGAATTTTTGACGGGGGCATGTCCTTTCATGGCGGTTTTCTGGGCGTTGTCGCGGCCGGATTGCTGTTTTGCCGCAAGCATAAGATCGCACTGCTAAAAGCCTCGGATGTGATGGCGGCCTCTGCTCCGGCGGGCCTGCTCTTTGGCCGGCTGGCCAATTTCATCAATGCCGAGCTCTGGGGCAGAGAGACCACCCTGCCTTGGGGGGTGATCTTTCCGGGCGAGGACGCTCAAACATGTGTTCAGGCGGCCGCCGGCCTTTGTGCGCGCCACCCCTCGCAGCTCTATGAGGCCTTGGGTGAAGGGCTTATCCTGGGCGCGCTTTTGCTTTATCTTCTGTTTCGCACAGGGGCATTGCGCCGCAGCGGTCTGTTGACCGGGATCTTTTTGATCGGATATGGTCTTACGCGGTTCATGGTCGAATGGGTGCGCCAACCAGATGCGCAGTTTCAAACCTTGGACAACCCCATTGGCTACGCCTTGCAACTGGGTCCGACCGGTCTGACCATGGGACAAATTCTAACCCTGCCGATGCTTCTGGCTGGGCTATGGTTGATCCAAAAGGCACGCGCCCGGCCATGAACGCCTTGGCCGAGACATTGCGCCAACGCATTGGGCAGCACGGCCCATTGACCCTTGCCGATTATATGGGGGAGTGCCTGCTCCATCCCAAGCACGGCTATTACACGCAGCAAGAGGCCTTCGGCCGCAGCGGCGATTTCATCACCGCCCCCGAAATAAGCCAAATGTTCGGGGAAATGATCGGCCTCTGTCTTGGTGCCACATGGCAAGCGCAGGGCGCACCCAGGGATGCTATTGTGGTGGAGTTGGGGCCCGGACGTGGCACATTGATGCAAGACCTGCGCCGCATTGCGCCGGCTGTACCGGGCTTTGACAGCTTGCCAATCCATATGATCGAAGCCTCGCCGAGATTGCGCCGGCTCCAATCCGATGCGCTGCCCGGTGTAATCCACCACGCCGAGGCAAGCGGACTGCCACAAGCGCCCCTCTTTCTCATTGCCAATGAATTTTTTGACGCCCTGCCCATCCGGCAATTTCGCCGCCACTCGGCGGGTTGGGAAGAGATATTGGTGGGATGCGACGCCAATGGCCTGTGCTTTGGCAAGGCCGCGCCGCAACCCTATCATTTTCTCGACCATCGGCTTGAGGATACCGAACCCGGCATGATCGTTGAATATTGCCCCGCGCTCCCGCCCATTGTGGCCGAGCTGTCCCAGCGTATCGCCGATCACGGCGGTGCGGCGCTGATCGTTGACTATGGCGATTGGCGCTCTCAAGGCGATACAGTGCAGGCCGTGAGCCATCATCAACCCGCCGATCCCCTAGCCGCGCCCGGGACCGCAGATCTCACAGCCCATCTGGACTTTGAGGCCCTGTATAACGCGGCCAAGGCCGCAGGGCTGCGCCCAACCCGTTTGACCACGCAGGGGGTATTTCTGGAGCGATTGGGACTGACCCAGCGCGCGCAAACCCTGGCCAAATCCCTAAGCGGAGCGGCGCTTGACTCCCACATTGCCGCGCATCGCCGCCTCACCCATCCTGACGAGATGGGCGGGCTATTCAAGGTCATGGGCCTTGTGGCAGAGAGCGCGGCTGTACCGCCGGGGCTTGAACCATGACGCTCACCCCCCTCACATCTGACCTTCTGGCGGAGGTGTCACANGGGTTTTTCACCCGGATGGGCGGCAGCTCAACGGGTATTTATCATGGGTTGAATTGCGGCAAAGGCTCGGGTGACAGGCCTGACGCGGTCCAGAGCAATCGCGCAGCGGTTGCGGATTTTTTTGGACGGCCAGCCGATCACTTGCAATCGGTGCATCAAACCCATTCAGCGCAGGTGCAGATCCTAACCGCTCCGCTCACCGCTGNGCCCAAAGCCGATGCCATGGTGACCGCGACTGCGGGCGTGATCTTGGGGGTTCTCACGGCCGATTGCCAGCCTGTGTTGTTTCATGACGCGAAAGCCCGCGTCATTGGCGCCGCCCATGCGGGCTATCGGGGCGCCAAATTGGGGATTTTGCAAAATACCCTCGCGGCTATGGAGACCCTGGGCGCCCAGCGACAAGATATTCGCGCTGTCATCGGACCCTGCATCAGTCAAAAGGCCTATGAGGTTGGACCGGAATTTCTTGACGATATCTGCCACGACGCCCCTGACGCCCTGCGCTTTTTCGCTCAGGGCAAGGGCGATCGGTATCAGTTTGATCTGCCCAGCTACAGTTTGGACCAGCTGCGCGCAGCCGGGATCAAAGAGGCGGCATGGACGGGCCATTGCACCTATAGCGCGCCGGATCAGTTTTACTCTTATCGCCGCTCGGTGCACGAGCACCAGCCCGACTATGGCCGGCTGATCTCTTGTATTTGCCTGTAACGTCCAAGAGCATAAACTCCGGCGGTGAAATCACTGCAAAATTCGAAAAATTACAATATATACCAGCATGTTGAGGCGCAGACCGGTGTTGCCACCGGGCAAAGTGTTTTGGCTTGGCGGCTCGGGTATGCAGAGGTCTTTTCCAGCAAAGCGCCGCGCCCAGAAGTTTTGAGCCTATCTAACAAACCGTTATAACCGGCAATACTTTCTGATCAGGCTATAGGGTCTTTGGAAAAGATCGAAAATAGACGCCCGTCCGTTACTGCAAACCCCAATGCGATAATGGCAAACCCAATCCATGCCTCAGGCCCCATTTTTTCTCCAAGGAACACAACACCCAGTCCGATCGCGAAAGGTGGAATAAGCAGGGTGACCAGCAATAGATTGGCTGTTCCAGCACGAACAAGAATGGCAAAGTACAAAACATATGCCAATGCCGTCGACAAAGCCGCCATGCCCAACAGAGCGCCCCACACGCTGGCAGATAGCTCAAGATTAGGTGGTCCGTCAAAAACAAGCACAATTGGTATCATCAGTAAGCTACTACCAACCAGCATGCCAAGTGCATTCATCAACGGCGTTTGGCCAGCTAATGCAGTCTTCCCCCACACGCCGGCAAATGCATAGGAAAGGGTCGCACCAAGAATAGCGAGCTGAGCAAGGTTACTGGGGTTAAAGTCGGTCAGCGCGCTTGGCCCCATGATAAAAGCGACCCCCGCAATACCTAATGCTGCACCAATAATTTTCCTTACAGTCAAGGGCTCATCAATGAGCAGGACCCCTGCAACGACAGCGGCAAACATGGCTGTGGTTCCGTTCAAAATGGAAGCTAACCCGCTTGCAATCTGTGTTTGACCCCAAAAAATTAGCGAAAATGGAATGGCATTATTCAGTGCACCCATCACCAGATAGGCCCCCCAGACACTTGGGGATTTTGGAATTGCAATTCCGTTAAGCACNACAATCAAGNCCAANATAGGCACGGCCCAAACGACCCTATGCAGGGTAATGGTCAGCGGAGGAACTTCACTTAAAGCAACNTCACCAAAGAAGAACGANCCGCCCCAGACCGCTGCGAGCAAAAGCAACATGAACGTAGATTTGATATCAAGTGTTAGCCCAGCGGCTTTATTCATATCAATTTGTCCCGTTTCAGTGCTGTTGCTATTTTTATATCAGCCGAAAGGGCCATGACAAACCGTTTCTTACGTCATAGGCCCCCTGCATAACGCCATTTCAACACGAAATGAGGGCAGCGCCTGCCTGGGCGGGCGCATATGTCCGGTGGTGACATCACGGCAAACTTTGAGCAATAACCATAGGTTCCAACATGTTGGGATGGTGAACGCGCCTGCCGGGGGGCAGGCAGGCGCAGCCCAAGCNCATGGGCGCTTTGTCCCGCGTTGTCTAAATTCATCAGCGGCGCCACAAAGCCTCGCTCCGCGCCCGCCCTGCCACATAGGGCGACCGGTTGGTTTTGGTTCGGAGGTGGGGTGCTGTGCTTAGGGTTTTTTTGACAAGCGCTCTTCGAGCACCTCGAAGGGCACGCCAGGTTGGTCTTTTGCGCCGCGGATGACCAGCGATGTTTTGACGGAGGCGACATTCTCCGCTGAGGTCAGCTCTTCGGTCAAAAAGGATTGGAATGTCGACAGATCTGGCGCGACGCATTTCAAGATGAAATCCACCTCGCCGTTGAGCATATGGCACTCACGCACGAGCGGCCAGCGCAGGCAGCGCATCTCAAAGGCGGATAGATCCGCCTCTGCCTGGCTTTGCAGCCCGACCATGGCGAAGACCTGAACTTCAAAGCCCAATTTGCGCGCATCAATATCC
>JGI26081J50195_1000121_pt1 | contig 31758 bp, 22 predicted proteins | sample SaaInl74LU_5_DNA_FD_50195 | JGI IMG/M metagenome (IMG submission 50195) | reverse complement strand
TTTTCCTCTGGCATTTATACTTTTTCAGCTATTCTCAATTTTGCACTCCGGGAACGTGGATTCATTTTCAATTCTTCATCACTAGCCTCAATTGGCTTTTTATTAATCAGTTTGAAATATTTCTTCACCCGACCAAACTCATCGCTCTTTCTTTCACCTTCGAAATTTCCTGTCTTAAAAAAGTTTTTAACCAAACGATCTTCCAGAGAGTGAAATGTAATAACTGCCAGACGCCCACCTTTTCGGAGAACCTCATAACTTTGCTCCAGCATTTCCTTAAGCGCATTCAATTCATCGTTCACTTCAATCCTAAGCGCTTGAAAAACTTGAGCATAGTATTTATTTGGATTTCCTCCCATCACAAAGGCATCCAAGAATGCCACAAAGGCTTGCGTACTTTCGAAACGCACACCACTGTTTCTTGCTTGCACAATAGCTGCAGCTAGAGTTTTAGCATTCCTTACCTCGCCATAGGAAGAAAAAATATGCACAAGATCTTCCTCACTATAAGTATGTAAAATGTCACTTGCTTTCAACTCAGCCTCTTGATTCATACGCATATCCATAGGACCATCAAACCTTGTTGAGAAACCCTTACTTCCCGCATCAATCTGGTAAGAACTAATACCTAAATCAGCCATAATTCCGTCAACTGGAATTGCATGATAATAGCGCAAAAAACGTTTTAGAAACCTGAAGTTGTGTCCGACAAAAGTGAACGAATGATTATCCATCCGATTAGCAAGGGCATCTTCATCTTGATCAAAAGAATACAACATCCCACCGTCCATCGCTTCCAAAATCGCGCGCGAGTGTCCACCACCGCCGAAGGTCAAATCCACATAATTGCCCTTAGGTTTAATATGCAAGGCATCAACGCACTCTTGCAAAAGAACGGAGATATGATAGCTGTTATCGTTCATATCTCTATTCGTTTAAATCTGTAATATCTAAATCAATATCACCCAGTACATCTTCAGCTAAATCCGCAAAGGAATCCGAATCCATTGCCAGCTCTTTCTCATACTTAGCCTTATTCCACAACTCCAAAGTATTCTTGCCCGGCGTGATAATTGCATCACCCTTAATACCAGCATATTCGAGCAAATGTTTTGGAATATTTAATCTATCGGCACCATCAAGAACCACCTCAGTTGCTCCACGTAAAAAATATCGAATAAATGCGCGTTCCTTTTTCTTGAACTGATTCAACTTCTCCACTTTCTTGCGCACATCCTGCCATACGTTGATAGGATAAATCTCTAAACACTCCTCAAAACCCCTATTCACCACAAAACGTCCTTTAGCTTCGGGACTAAGCTGCTGCTTAAGAGCCCCTGGCAAACGCAAACGTCCTTTGGCGTCAAGTTTCAATTCATATTCTCCTAAAAAACTCATGAGTTATCCACTACGATTTTAAAACAGTCATAAAAGTATACACTTTTGACACATTTTCCCACATTTCTCCATTTTTTACCACCTATATTTTCCCACATTTTTCCCACACACAAGCTAGTTTTTTGTTGATAACAATGTGTATCACTGTGAATAAAGCAAAGTCAAGCCTACAAACAAAATCATAATAAATTGATTTTCAACGTATTAATTTCCACAATATCATTATTAACATTGGAGGCTGACTATTCAAGACCTGAGGGGAGTTTTTCGCACTCGCGAGGTAACAGCCAGTTCGAATCATTCATCTTTATGACCGTAAATTCCCACCACATGCCAAGATCAGTATGGCTTTGAAGATGAAGTTTTTGCTAACTTTGCTTCGTGAAACAAGCACCTGTCAACATAAAAAATAAGCGCGCAAGCTTCGACTACGAGTTGCTACAACGATACACCGCGGGCATTCAGTTAACCGGTACGGAAATCAAAGCTATTCGCGCTGCTAAAGCGCATATCAACGAAGCGTTTTGTCAGTTGCGTAAGGATGAGCTTTATGTCGTAAACATGCATATTGCTGAATATACTTTTGGTACGCATTATAATCACCTACCCAATCAACCGCGGAAGCTGCTATTGAAAAAATCCGAACTGAAGCAGATTACCCGAAAAATCACCGAAAAAGGATTGACCGTTATTCCCATCCGCTTGTTTCTTTCCGAGCGCGGTTTTGCGAAACTTGACATAGCCGTTGCTAAAGGGAAAAAGAGTTTTGACAAAAGAGACAGCATCAAGCAGAAAGATACCAGCCGCGAATTGGACCGCTTAAAGAATCGTTGGTAAAACNTACTTGAGCTTTNTTAATTTTTAAATGTTCTCTAAACAATTACGACGACAACATCATCTTGCTGCACCATTTGATTATCGCNCAGCACTACNTCAGTAATTTGTCCATCAACAGGCGCAACAACCGTACTTTCCATTTTCATCGCTTCAATTAAGAATAGGGGAGCATTTTTCTTCACCTTATCTCCTACAGATACCAATACTTTCGTTAATTTTCCCTGCAGCGGCGCGCCAATCTCTTTATCGCTCACAACCTTGCGGTTGGATTTAACCTCGATATTCAACTGCTCATTTTTCACCTGAATATGCCTGTTCTGCCCGTTCAACTTGAAATATACATGGCAAAATCCATCTTCATCCGGGGCGGTGGTATTCAAGTATTTTACTATAATGTTTTTACCTGGAGAAATCTCTATCATGATTTCTTCATTTTGCTTCATTCCGTAGAAAAAGGTAGTTGTTGGAATTACCCATACATCGCCGTACTCCTCATTGAAATCATTAAAATCTTTATACACCTTAGGGTAAAGCTTATAACTTAAGAAGTCCAGTTCATTTTTATACTTACCAAAGTCTTTCTTGAATGCCTTAAACTCAGTCTCAAAATTCACTGGCTCTAAGTGCTCATTGGGTCTATCCGTGTATGGCATTTGATCTTTCAAGATTATCTTTTGCAATTCTTTTGGAAAGCCTCCATACGGCTGCCCAATATCACCCTTAAAGAAATTAATTACTGAATCAGGAAATGATATATCCATGCCCTTGCTCAAAATATCCTCTTTTGAATAACCATTACTCGTCATAAACATGGCCATATCACCCACTACCTTACTGGAAGGTGTCACTTTAACTACTTCCCCAAACAACTCATTCGCTATCTGGTAATTCTTCTTAATGGTTTCAAACTGATCTTCAATACCCAAACCTCTTGCTTGTGGGCGCAAATTGGAATATTGCCCGCCTGGTATTTCATTTTCATACACCTGAGCCGTGCCTGCCTTCAATTCTGATTCAAAAGGATAGTAATACTCCCGCACGTCTTCCCAGTAATTCGAGAACTCGTTGAGTTTGGCTAAATTCATGGCCCGCTCTCTTTCATGCCCTTTAAGCATGTGAATAATCGAATTGAAATTAGGCTGTGAAGTTAGTCCACTCATACTCGCAATCGCAACATCCACTGCATCAACCCCCGCTTCAACTGCTTTCAAATAGGTTGCGGATTGCACCGATGACGTATCGTGCGTATGCAGGTGAATAGGAATATCAACTTTACTCTTCAACTCAGTAATCAAGCGTTCTGCTGCAAATGGTGTTAGTAATCCGGCCATATCCTTTATCCCAAGTATGTGAGCACCCATGTCTTCCAGCTTCCGAGCCAAATCGATATAGTACTGTAGATTGAATTTTTGTCGGCTTTCATCCATAATGTCACCGGTATAGCAAATACAAGCTTCCGCAAGGCTATTTGTTTCTTCCCTTACGGTTTTTATGCTCAGGGCCATGGACTTGGTCCAATTCAAGGAATCAAAGATTCTGAAGATATCCATTCCATTTTCGGATGCCTTTACAATAAACTTGGCAACTAAGTTGTCTGGATATGCCGTATATCCTACCGCATTACTACTGCGCAAAAGCATTTGCGTAAGAATATTCGGCATAGCTTTACGAAGCATTTGCAAACGCATCCAAGGATCTTCTTTCAAGAAGCGCATACACACATCGAAAGTTGCCCCGCCCCAAATTTCCATAGAAAATACTTCCGGATGATTTTTAGCAAAACTTTCTGCAACCGCTAACATATCGTGGGTGCGAACGCGCGTAGCCAATAAGGATTGATGCGCATCTCTAAAGGTTGTATCCGTGTAAAAAATTCCCTTTTCATTTTTCATCCACTTACAGAAATCCTCTCGACCCAACTCATTTAACAGGTCTTTACTGCCCTTAGGGAAATCCATAGTTTTATCGAAGCTAGGAATCCTTGGAATTCTAAAATTCTTATTCGGATCGACAAACTTAACATCACTATTGCCATTGAGAATCGTATTGCCAATGTACTTTAATACCTTTGTTGCTCTATCCCGCTTCTTACTAAACTCTAACAACTCGGGGTGAGATTCAATAAATCCAACATTCTGTTCTCCATGCACAAACACAGGATGTTGCACCACATTTTGTAAAAATGGAATATTCGTTTTTACTCCCCTGATTCTAAACTCAACGAGCGCTCGATCTAAACGTTCTGCTGCCCCTCGCAAGGTCCTACCCCAAGCCGAAACTTTCACAAGCATGCTGTCAAAGAATGGTGAAATGGTGACACCCGGATAGGAACTCCCCTCATCTAATCGAATACCCATACCAGCAGCATTGCGATACGCGATAATAGTGCCGTAATCGGGTTGAAAATTATTCAATGGATCCTCCGTTGTGATTCGACACTGAATGGCAAATCCATCAGCTACCACATCTTCTTGCTTGTTAATATAAATACTTGGGTGACTTAATGGCAAACTATTGGCTATGAGAATTTGCGTACGTACAATATCAATCCCTGTAATCTCCTCTGTTATGGTATGCTCTACTTGTATACGCGGATTAACTTCGATAAAATAAATATTTTCATCTGCATCCACTAAAAACTCTACAGTACCCGCATTGTAATAGTTAACATACTTACCAATTTGAATAGCGTATTGATACAGTTTATCCTTGGTCTCTTGCTTGAGAGAAGGTGCAGGAGCAACTTCCACGACTTTTTGAAATCTTCGCTGTACTGAACAATCTCGTTCATACAAATGAACCAGATGTCCGTCTTGATCACCTAATAATTGTACCTCAATGTGCTTGGGGTTTTCTATGAACTTCTCCAAGAAAATTGTATCAATACCAAATGCTTTCTCGGCTTCATTTTTCGATTCTTTAAATGCTTTTACCAGCTGTTCGTCATTTCGAACAACACGCATACCTCTTCCCCCACCTCCAGCAGCAGCCTTAACCATGATAGGATAGCCAATTCTTTTGGCTTCTTCTAAGGCATCCTCCGCTTTAGCCACATCCAACTGACTTCCCTCAATAACCGGAACATTTGTTGCTCTCGCTATTTTTTTGGCCGCCACTTTATCCCCTAGTTGCTCCATGGACTCTGGCGATGGCCCCACGAAAATTATTCCTTCCTCACGACACCGGCGAGCAAAATTTACATTCTCCGAAAGAAAACCATAACCGGGATGTATGGCATCAATACTTTCTCGTTTAGCCAAGGCGATAATTTCTTCGATATCTAGGTATGGTTTGAGGGGTTCATCTCTATCGCCAATTTGATACGCCTCATCCGCTTTATATCGATGTAAAGAATACCTGTCTTCATAGGTATATAGTGCTACGGTTCGAATTTTTAGTTCTGTTGCTGCTCGAAATATACGAATGGCAATTTCCCCGCGATTAGCAACCAGTAGTCTTTTGATTTTAAGGTCTTGCATAGGCTAACAAATATACAATTTGACTTGAGTATTCAAAATTTAAATCACCAAACCTATAAAAAAAGGAGCTATTCTTCCGAATAGCTCCTTTCAACTTATTTCTTCTTGAGTTATCCTTAACTCTTCTTGCCGCCAATATTATACTGGAAGGTGTGGCTTAATCTAAACATCGTGTAGAAACCAATAAATGGGGTTCCAGGGAAACGTTGGAATTCATTATTGGTAATGTTGTAGAAGGTACCACTCAGAATTGTATTTTCTGAGAACTTAGGGCGGTAAGAAACACTTAAATCTATCAAGTTAGCTGCGAGTACATCGCCTACATAAACTGCTGAGTTAGCTGGGAAAGCATCTTGCCATCTCCAATTCAAACCAAGACCGATACCCGTATTAGCAATGTTAGCTCCTTCAACTGCTAAAGACGATTTAAAACGCGGCGCATTAAGCGCAACATAACCACCTGAGGCACCCGCTAAAGGAATACGATCTTTGTTTACGAAAGAGAACATACCTGAAAGTGTTAAAGTCGATTCCTTAATTTTTTCCACATAAGTAGCGCCTAGGTCAGCACCTGCTACGTCCACTTCTCCCAAGTTGATGTAAGTCAAAATCAAATCTGAATTAACCAAATCATCGTCTGGAGCCACCGTTCCAAGCGAGAAACCTTGCATAGCACCCACCATCCATTCTGCAACTGAAACACCAGCATCAGCCGCCAAAGAACCAAGCGCACCCGTGATTAGGCCATTCGTTGAACCTAAATTTGTATTGACAACTGGAACTACAGCTTGCGCTAGTTGATCATCATTGAATAGTACTCGATAAGAAGCAGGAGATAAGGGGCTCACGAAATTATCAATACGTGTGTAGTACAAGTCTGCAGATAAAAATAACTTATCCTTAATAATTCCCTTGTAACCAATTTCCATGGTTTGTGTTACGGTGCTCTTCACTGACTCCAAATCCTGGATAGTAGAAATATCAAATTCTTCATCGGTAATAAAATCTATTACCCGTCTATCAACATTATTATTCAATGCTGAAGTCGAAGTAGATAAATCACCTGTAAGATTAACCAGTTCATCTTTTATAAACTGTATCTGCGCATCAGTTGGATTTTCACCGTATAGCGAGTTTCCTATCAAACCACTCAATGAATTCAAAAATCCATTGAAATGTACGTTATTATTCGACAAGTTATTTACGTTATACCACTGATTATCGTACGGGCTGTAAAACTGCGGTAGACCATTGGCTCCTCGGTTATAAGAAAATCCACTCGGGTTACCCAATCCCCTTGCTGTTATACCGTTCGGCACAAAAAGCTGCGGTAAATCCAGCGCAGTATTTAAAGCAGAAGGTGCACTAAACGCTCGGTTATAGGTAATTCGCGTGGTATGACGAGGCGTAGGTTTATATACAAGCGCCGCTCTTGGCGAAAGAAAGAATTCACTAATTCTATCCTGGTAATCTCCACGCAAAGCACCTAAAATATCCAACTTTTCATTCACGTGATATTCTGCTTGACCATATATACCAAGCTGATTAATGTTGTCATCATCCTCATAACGACCATAAATCGTTCCTTCTGAAATTGGTCGAGTTAAAATCGCATCGAAACCATAAGTAAAATCGAACATCTGCTTCACCTTCGCATTGTGTTGGATTTGCAGACCATGCAGCTTTGATTTATCGAACAAAGTTTGAAACTGATATGGTTGAGCATCACCTTCTTCTACTTGACTAACTAAGTACGAATCTCCCGAATTACTCGAGTTCAAAAAGTAATTAACAAACAGGTTCTTCCATCGCGCTCTGACTTGAGCATAGGAGTAACCCCAGCCTATTCCTTGAGCAGAACCCAAACCAGTCAACTCCAAATTCGTAGTGTTCGCATATCCACCGCTAAACGTAAAATCTATATCATCATTCACCGCCCAGTCAAGACGACCATCAACATTGTACTTTTGTATAAAAAAATCTCTGTCAAAAGTTTGAACTCCTTTTACAGAATCTAAAACATATTGAGTACCATCCTGTACTGTTCCCAAAATAAACTGAGAACCCGGAACAGGCTCCCTACTATCATAGTATGGAAAATCATGACCTTGCATGTAGCCACCAGAAATCTTAAATCCCAATTTATCACTAATCTTTTGCGAATGTCTTACGCTCGGAGCCCAAACACTTCGGCTACCCCCAGTAAAACTTAAGGTAGTTTCTGCATTATGGTCACCACGCATATCTAACGGTGACTTGGTGATAATATGCATTACCCCATCTGCAGCATTAGGTCCGTATAAGGCAGAGCCCGGACCTCTAATTACCTCTATTTTTTCAATATCGTCGTTTCCACCCGGCATTAACTGGAATGCATTGACCTTTAAAGCAGGAACTTGCCCGATACGATTGTCGACCATAGTTAGCATTGATCCAGAGAAGATATTGTTAAAGCCTCGCACAGCAACATTCGCTGAAACCAATCCTGTTGGCATAACATCTACGCCAGGAACACTTTTTAAGTTATCCGTAGCTACAACTGCCGCTGTATTTTCAATCTTTTCTGTACTGATCAAGGTCACAGAAGCTGGAGCATCTAAGATACGCTCTTTTCTTTTTGAGGCAGAAACCACTACCGCGTCCAAACCTATCTCATCCACTTGCATTTGATGATTGATTTTCCCACCTGTGTATGCAAACTCCTTATCGCGATATCCTACAAATTTGAAAACTACTATAGGATTTTCTGTAGTTAAGTTAAGGGAGTATTCTCCATCAAAACCCGTTGTGGTGCCGTTGAACGTGTTTTTTTCAACAACGTTTACTCCAAATAATGGTTCGCCATTTTCATCTGTTACTGTACCGGAAACAGTTTGAGCGAGACCTGTTACTGCTATCAATGCAGCAATTAAAACCGCGTAAATTCTATTCATTCTTGTTAAATTTGGTTAAAGCAAATCTAAAAATATTTTCAATAGTATGCTATCGAATTGTGAACAAAAGTTTAGTGGATTGTACAAATTAAGGAATTTCGCAATAGAAGTTCAGTACAATGCACCAACAAAAAAAGCATCAGTCAATAGACTGATGCTTCTTGTAAACAATTAAAATATCTAACTTATTCCTTAGATCCAGCTTTCACATTTGGATGCGGAGCAGGAGGATTAGAGTCACCCACTTCTCCAGGCGCAGCCTGTTCAAGTGTTACTTTTCTTTCTCTGTATTGTTCAAAACTTGAAGTACCTGTTGCGTTAGCTTCACCTTCGAATAAGATGATAAATCTCGTTCTATCGATACCATAATTCTCAGTCAAGAATTCGATTACTTCATTTACACGATTCCAAGACAACTGCTCATTATATTTATTACTGTCATCCTTATCTGTCATACCCGTTGCACGAACGCGTAAATCTGGACATACATTCAATTTCGCCGCAACACTGTGCAAGTGAGCGTAGAATTCTGGTCTAATATTGTATTTGTCTTTATCGAAGTGAATAGAAGGCAATACAACATTTTCACAGTCACACACTTGACAAGCTTCTTCAACTATTGGAACAATAGCCACACCTTTTTCAGTCACTGGTAAACCAGGCACAGAGAACGGCTCTTCGTCATACAAATCTATTACTCCGTCTTTGTCACTATCTAATGCTATACCTTTAGGATTTACCGGAGCACCTTCCGGTGTATCTGGCTCCTCATCCATTCTATTTGGAACACCATCATCATCATCATCTTTCAATAATTCTTCAATAGCCTTTTCAGGATCGTTTTCGGCAATTTTTTGGTAACTGTAATGTAATGGATTCAGCAAAGTGGTAGATTCTGTTTTGTTCTTACCTACCAACTTAAATGTAAGACCTAAAGTGGTATTAGTGTATGAATCATAGTTCCCTGTCAACCCTCTTGAAACAGGAGCTTGGCCACCGCCTTGAGACGCTGGAATAGCGACTGTACTGTTACCTGCCGGTTCTTCCCATCTCACACCATCCATCAAATCGTCTTTAGTAAACATCATACGTGCCTGAAGATCCAAATTAACTACTCTACTCAATCTGAAGGACATACCCATACCTACCCCTCCAGTCGGTCTAAAGCTGTAATTGTTTAAAATTGTCGGGTTTTTGGAATTCGGGTGGCCATCTGCTGGGGTTTCATAAACACCATTTCTCATGGTCTCTAAAGCCTGTATTACATCGGCTTTGCTCACGTCTGGATTGGTGTTAATATCCGGAATACTTCTGTAATCATATGGATCCCCATTCGCATCAAGATGGTCATACCAAGTCTGGTACATAAATCCACCCATGGTTGCAAAGAAGTTGAAAACAACTTTGGTGCGTTCTTTATGGTAGCGCAAATTACCTACAGTAAAAACCGCATCAAAAGTCATGTCATGTGCAATGGTGTGTGAATTATTAAAAATTTTAACATTTCCCCCATTGGGATTATCATTTACATAATTGGCCAAAGCATAATCCGTATGACGAATTAATTCTGCTGTTAGCGTAGATGGTTGCCAATCCGTATTCCACATCTCCATAAAATCGTAATTCATACGAATAGAGAATAAGTATGAAAAAGGCTTAACTACAGAAGCACCAAAGGTGTACCCTGGAACAAAAGGCTTTGCCCCCTTAAAGAAGTTTTGATTGATATCGCCGTTCAGCATAGAAATACCTCCACGCACTCCCAACTGCCATGCATTTTTGGGTTTGGCAGGAAAATAATACTCATTATTCATGTAAGCTTCCTGCTGTTTTCTCTTCTTCTTGCCTTTATTAAACTCCTGCTCAACATTATACATAGGCATTGAAGGCGTAGAAATCTCACGACGACTCTCTAAAGAGTAATCCCCGTCCTCAGGTTCGCCAATAAAAATTACAGCATCATCCTTACTTTGCTTATCACTTGATTTAGCCGACTTTTCCTTTTTCTCCTTGTCTGCTTTTTTATCAGACTTGTCATTTTCTTGAGCAAATCCTGCAAAAACTATTGCAGTGAAAAGAAAGAGTGTAAATATTTTTTTCATCCTAATAAATTGATTAATGAAAGTTTTATTTTTTCTTAAGCCGTCAAAGTTAAATTTAATAAAATTGTAAACCAACAAATTGAGGCGTTATTTTAATATTATCATTTCAACAATACCTAGACGCTCCAAGTCTTTCGGCCTTTAATCAGGTCATTAACATAGTGCTCATCAAGCACATCGGAGTCCATACTTCGCGCATTATTAGATTGTTTGTTAGCATAGATTACTCCAAACAACTTCGGTAATTCTGGATTTGATTCTACCCAATTACAGAGAATTGAAGCTTTCAAAGCATCACTTTCGTCGTGAATCCAAAGCTCCTCAGCAGGATAGTTCGCTTTATCCACTACGCGAGGGCTTAAGCCATCAAAGCGAAAAGCCTTTTCATTATTTTCACCAAAACTGATTACTTCATCCTGACGAAGAAAAATAGCATTCAATTTTTGAGCTTTTCTATCCGAAAAAGGCTCAAAAGCGCCATCATTAAAAATGTGGCAATTTTGATAAATCTCCAGCAATGACGTACCCTCATGCTCATTGGTCCTTTTCAACATTTCTTGCAAATGCTTCGCTTCTCGGTCAATGGAGCGAGCAATAAACGAGGCGCGAGCACCAAACGCCAAGCTCAAGGTGTTAAATGGCTTCTCAACACTCCCGAAAGGACTTGACTTCGTTCTAATGTTCTGCTTGGATGTAGGTGAGTATTGTCCTTTAGTCAATCCATAAATCTCGTTATTAAACAATAATACGTTCAGATTTAAATCTCTTCTTAACAAATGAATGAGGTGGTTTCCCCCAATTGACATCGAATCGCCATCGCCAGTAATTACCCAAATATTCAAGTCTGGGCGAGACAGGCGCAAACCACTCGCAATAGCTGTAGCTCGGCCGTGAATACTGTGCATACCATAGGTGTTCATGTAATAAGGGAATCTTGAAGAACAACCTATACCTGAAACAAACACCGTTTGAGCAGGATCAGCCTGAATCTCCGCCAAAACCATCTGGGTTTGTTTCAAAATAGCAAAATCGCCGCATCCCGGACACCACCTTAAATCCTGGTCACTCGCATAATCTCTCGCTGTCAACTTTTTACCGTCCATTTTCCACCTCCTTCAAGATTTTTCTCGCCTCATCAACAATCTCTTGCTTTTTAAAAGGGACACCTTTAACCTTATGTAAACCTGAAAAATTACAAGTTGGGTAAGCAATAGTCATCAACTTAAGCAGTTGGCCTGTATTCAACTCTGGAATCAATATGCATTTAAACTTGTTCAAAATCTCGCCTAAATTCTTTGGCATTGGATTGATAAATCCAAGCTGAATCTGCCCAACCTTAAATCCATCTTCCATTAATTCCTTCACACTTGATTGGATAATACCTGTCGTATTTCCCCAACCCAAAATGAGTAAATCACCCTGCGATTCACCACAATGAATTTCTTGATTGGGAAGATAAGTCGCTATTCTTCTAACTTTTTCTTCTCTTATATCTGTCATTGCCTGATGATTGTCAGGATCATAGCTCACATTCCCCGTTTCCAGTTCTTTCTCCAAGCCACCAATTCGGTGCTGTTTATTCGGTGTGCCCGGGGTTACCCACGAACGCACCAAATCGGAATTGCGTTGATAAGGCAGATAGGATTCTCCCATACCTTTATCCTCGGGTGCTTTCGGAGTCTTGATAGTAGGAAGTTTATCCAAATGAGGGAACCGCCATGGCTCACTTCCGTTGGCAATATAACCATCACTGAGCAAGACCACAGGGGTCATATGCTCTACCGCTAATTTACATGCCCAATAAGCTGCGCTAAAAGCATCCGATGGACTTCCCGCGGCTACAATAGGGATAGGAGACTCTCCATTTCGTCCGTACATGGCAAATAATAAATCCGATTGTTCTGTTTTCGTTGGCATCCCCGTAGATGGACCTGCGCGCTGAACATCAACTACAACCAGCGGCAATTCGAGCATTAGCGCTAAATTCACCGCTTCCGATTTCAGTGCCAAGCCAGGGCCTGAAGTTCCGGTTACCCCTAGAGCTCCACCAAAAGATGCGCCAATGGCAGCACAAGCTGCAGCAATCTCATCTTCAGCCTGAAATGTTTGTACACCATGGTACTTGTGTTTGGCTAATTCATGCAAAATATCCGAAGCAGGCGTGATTGGATAACTACCATAAAACATATGCAATTTAGCCTTAGCTGCAGCAGCCATTAAGCCATACGCTAAGGCAGTATTACCCATTATATTTCTATACTCTCCCGGAGCTAAACTTGCCGCCTTAACTTCCGTTTTATATCGACTTAACTCCGCTGTTTCTCCGTAATGATATCCTGCTTCTAGAACTTCAAGATTGGCTTTACGAAGGACTTCGTCATCTTTAAATTTCTCGCTAATAAACCGTTCGACACTCGCAATATCTCTACTATACATCCAAAGAATCAAGCCTAGGATGAACATGTTCTTACTTCGATCTTTCGCTTTGGGGTCCAAAGGAGAATCCGCAAGTGTTTCCTGGGCAAACCGGCTTGCTTCCACCACAATGCAATCGAAATTATTGATCATTGGCGATGACAATACATCCTGATCAGGATCAAATCCGGCCAGACGCAAATTCTTTTTATCGAAACCTGCCCGATCAACAATCAATACCCCATTCGATTTTAAACCACTCAAAGAATCTTTTAAAGCCGCAGCATTCATCGCAACCAATACATCGAATTCATCGCCTGGCGTATGAATCAAGCGACTGCCAAAATGAATTTGAAAACCGGAAACCCCGTGGATTGTACCTTGCGGGGCACGAATCTCAGCAGGATAGTTTGGAAAAGTGGCAAAGTCATTGCCATGAGCGGCGGTATTATCCGTAAACTGGGCACCCGTCAATTGCATCCCATCTCCAGAATCGCCGGCAAACTTTATAGCAATATTCTCCTTCTGCTTAGTCATTAATAAGCGCGTTCATTTTTACCTTCCATAAAAAATACAAAGGCCTTATTAACCACCTTATTTCCACCAGGAGTAGGATAGTTTCCTGTAAAATACCAGTCACCTAAGTTTTTCGGACAAGCCAGATTGAGGTCTTTTACATCCTGATAGATTACTTTAACTTCTGCAGCAATATGCTCAGGACGGACAATCTCACTAATCTTATCGGATATCTCATCATCTGTAAACAGTGCATACAACTCCTGAACATAGTTCTTATCTTTTGCCGTACCATCTTGTAATGCCTTCTTACATTTCTCATAAACCTCTTCCAGCATATGCGCTGAACCCCTTTCCTTAAGCAAGGCTAAAAGTGCTCTAAATGCAATAAAATCATGCATTTTACTCATATCTATGCCATAGCAGTCGGGATAGCGAATTTGCGGGGCAGAAGAAACGACAATAATCTTTTTAGGACCCAAACGATCGAGAATAGACAGAATACTTTTCTGCAAGGTCGTGCCTCGAACAATTGAATCATCAATCATTACCAAGGTATCTTTATGCTGTTGAATACTGTCGTAGGTGATATCGTAAACGTGGGAAACCATCTCATCTCTCGCAGCATCATCCGTGATGAAAGTGCGCATTTTAACATCCTTAACCGCAATCTTTTCCACTCGTGGACGAAGGTTTAGTAGGTGATTTAACTGTTCGCCAGACATTGCTGGATTTTTTTCAATCTCCTTTTGTTTGTGCGCATTAATATGCTCTTCAACACCTTTCATTAAACCGTAAAAAGCAACTTCTGCAGTATTGGGGATAAAAGAGAACACGGTGTTTTCGTAGTCATAACTCACCTCCTTCATAACCCGATCAGTCAATCGATATCCTAAATCAATTCGCTCCTTGTAAATCTCTGTATCCGTTCCTCTAGAAAAATAGATTCGCTCAAAACTGCAGGATAAAACTTCCTTTGTTGGTAAACATTGCTTCAAACTAAACTGACCATCTTTTTTTACAATTAAGGCATTTCCTGGAGGAATAACTTTTACAATTTCTGAGTTGATATTGAAAGTGGTTTGAATAGCTGGTCTTTCTGATGCCACAACCACTACTTCATCATCCTTGTAATAATACCCTGGTCGAATACCATTCGGATCTCTCAATACAAAAGCATCTCCATGACCAATTAATCCAGCCATTAAATAACCGCCATCAAAATCTTTTGCGGCATGCTGAAGGATACTTTCAATATCCAGCTCTTTTTCTACACATTCAGAAATGGTTTTGTATTCGTAATTCTCCGCTTTGTATTTATCAAAAATTCGCTGCACGTCACGATCCACGTAATGCCCTATTTTTTCCATCACCGTAACCGTATCGCTTTTCTTTATCGGATGCTGTCCAATACTTACCAAAAAATCGATTAACTCATCGACATTGGTGAGGTTAAAGTTTCCTGCCATAACCAGATTGCGACTTCTCCAGTTATTTTTACGAATGAATGGATGGCATGCTTGGATAGAATTCACCCCATGCGTTCCATACCTCAAATGGCCTAAAAAGAGTTCTCCAGCCGAAGAAACATTCTCCTTTAGCCAATCTGCGGATAATTCTTTTTTCGGGATTTTTGCCGTCTTCTTGTTAAACTCAGTAAACACTTTTTTAAAGATATCCTGCAGGGGCTGTTGCTTTATACTTCGGTGTCTATTGATGTACTGCTCTCCTGGCTTAGTATCCAATTTTAAATACGCTAAACCTGCACCATCCTGCCCGCGATTATGCTGTTTTTCCATCAGTAAATACATCTTATTAATAGCATAAGACGCTGTTCCATACTTGTCTATGTAGTATTGCTGTGGCTTTAAAAGGCGGATAAAAGCAATGCCGCACTCGTGCTTAATCGAATCACTCATAATCTCAAAACGCAAATGTAATTAAAATGATGCGATATAAACCAATATTCTCCCTTTGCGGTTTACCTTTACATAAACATCTGTTGATAATGGAAAAAGAAGCTCAAAAATTTGTTGAAATATATACGGAAAGTACGCCAAATCCGCGAATGTTGAAATTCGTTGCTACCAGTATGCTTTTGCCTAATGCAATGATCGAATGTAAGAGTAAGGAAGACGCCAGTTTATCGCCATTAGCTCAAGCCTTTTTTGCTTTTGACTATGTAGAAAGTGTATTTATCTCTAATGATTTTGTAACCATATCAAAAAAGGAAACGCAAGAAGAATGGTTCGAGTTAAGTTTTGAATTGAAAGCCTTTCTAAAAGACTATATCCTTCAACAAAAGCCAATTGTCCTGCCGGCATTTTTTGAACAACAGAAAGCGGAAAACGAGGCAAAAAAGCAAATAACTGGTACAGATGCTCAAATTATTGAGTTACTCGACAAATATGTAAAGCCTGCTGTTGAAATGGATGGAGGGAATATCGCCTTCAAGTCTTTTGACGATGGTGTTGTGACCCTTATTATGCAAGGTGCTTGTTCTGGATGTCCGAGTAGTTCCGCCACGCTAAAAGATGGAATAGAAGCTATGCTCAAACGCATGGTTCCTAGCGTAAAAGAGGTGGTAGCCGAAGCGGGCTAGCAAACTCTTTCTTTTGCGGTGATAAAGAAAAATTCTAACTTCATTGGGTGTCAATATTATTCACTATCATACTTTGGTTTGTAGTTCTTGCGATAGCTCTCACAGTGCTTTTAAAGTCGGCCGATTACTTCATCTATGTTGCCGAAAAATTAGGCAATCAGTTTAATGTTCCTTCGTTCATCATTGGTGCCACTGTGGTAGCCTTCGGCACTTCACTCCCTGAATTAGCAGTAGGTGTTATCTCTGTCTTAGGTGGTGAGCCGGATATCGTAACGGGAACAGTGGTTGGTTCAAACATCAGTAATATTCTTTTTATAACCGGGATAGCCATTTTAATGAGTGCGGGATTTTTTATTCAGTTCAAGACACATCGAGTAGAATTTTTATTGCTTGTTTTCGCGACCATCTTGGCTACCTATTTCCTGTGGGACAAAGAATTGAATCTAATTGAAGCGCTTATTTGTCTTTTACTTCTTATCATCTATTTAGTCTATGTGGTAGGATTCTCGAGTAAAAATGATAAGCCCGAAGTCATTGACAATGTTGTGCTCAATTGGAAGAATTACGCCTATTTCATTTTAAGCATTCTTGGCGTTTGGGCAGGGGCAAAATACACGACCGATGCTATAACTTCGATTAGTAGTCTATTGCATTTAGGAAGTGATGTTATTTCTCAAACAGTAGTTGCCCTCGGGACATCACTACCCGAGCTTGCCGTAACGGCGGCGGCAGCGCGAAAGAAACATTTTAACATTATCCTAGGCAATGTAATAGGATCCAATATATTCAACTTGCTGGCTGTACTTGGTATACCCGCCTTCATTGGCATTATGAATTTGAAACCTTACCATGTTGAAGACCCAAATTTTAATCAGTTTAGTTTACCGATTATGCTAGCGGCAACATTTTTACTCCTTATCGCTAGCTTCTTTAAACCAACGCCTCGAAGCTTTGGGGTGTTGTTTATACTGCTATACATCTTCTTTATGGTAGGTTCTTTCCTCGGAATTAACTTACTCGAGCTCGTCTAGGATTTCAAGCTTTATCGCCTATTCCATTATTCGGTTCTTGCTTAAATTCGCTGGGTACAGGAAAATTTTTGATGTGTAAATCTCTTTGCGGAAATGGAATAACAATACCATACTTTCTAAAACCACTATCAATCATAAATCGTAAATCACTCCGAACATCTTCAATCATCCGATACTCTTCTGACCAGAATAGTAATTCAAAATCGATAGAAGAAGTGTTAAACTCAATTAAACGCACAAAAGCACCAGGTAAAACCTTGCTGTGGCGTTCGGCACATTCCAGTAGAACCTTTTTTACCAATTGGACATCACTTCCATACGCCACGCCAACCGAAACACTATGACGAACCATGTTATTGTCATGGCTTAAATTAATCACATTATCAACGGTGATTTTGGAGTTGGGTACAATGATGGAAATATTCCTTCTTGTCGTAATCAATGAGGTTCTCAAACCAATTTTTTTCACTTCACCCATCGTATTTCCCACCTCAATCCAATCGCCTTTTTTAACCGTTCCTTCCATAAGCAGAATAACGCCCGAGGCAAAATCATTGAAGGTCTGCTGTAATCCAAGCCCAATTCCAACCAATAAAGCTGCTCCAGCTGCCCAAATAACGGAAAGTTTAAATCCGAGACTTTGAATCACCAACAGAAAGGTTAGAATATACATCACATACTTTACCAGCTGATTCATGGCGTACTTTCGCCCCATATCCATTCCTTTTCGCTTGTAGTATGAATTCAATACAAATTTTCGAAACAGTAAAAAAAGAAAAGGAAGCAGAATCATGAAGAATACGGCCATTAAGACATTGCCCAAACGAAACACATGCTCACCCCAGGCAAACAACTCGATGTCAAACAATTTTCCCATCCTTATATCTTTGGTTTATGCGGAAATATTCAGTTAATTGAAATGTAAAGCTACAATAAAAACTAGTCATTTAAACCAGTTAGAAATCATATCCAAGAGCCATTTGGAATCGGGGTTTATTTAACTTGCCCGTATCATAACCCCATCCTAAATCTCCGCGAAGGTAATAGCCCATGACTTCCATGCGCACACCCGCTCCAAACCCCATGACCACGGGCTTTTTGTAAACATCTAGTCTGGCCGTTGCGGTAGGATTTTCGCGAATTTCTTGAATGATATTACCTGAGCCAAAAGGAGAAAATCCTTCCCAAGCTGTACCTATATCAAAGAAGCCGACCAACTGAAAAGTCTCTAAAATACTTGACTTTAACTCCCTTCGGCTAAATGCAGAAAATATCGGAATCCGCAACTCACTATTTAGCACGGCAAAACTATTTCCATTTCGAATATTCTGTTGAAAACCACGCATGTTTAAACCCAGGCTTTGATAAGCGTAGTTCTTATCCTGACTTACAATAGTGGTTTCATTGAATGCAGGAAAAAGCATGCCCTCTGTACCGCCGAGATAATACACCATTTTACGCGTACCTGCTGATGTGCTGTAATTGAATCGATTAGCCCAAACAATCGTTTTAAACACCTTTTGATAATACCGGGCATCAACTCCCCACAACATCAAGTATGAGTTATTGAAAATAGGTAATTGGACCTGCTGTTTCAATACAGTATCTTCCCGGGTGGGAAACTCTTTTTGAAACTCAAAGAAGGTATTTACCCTAAATCCATATATGACATTTTTCGCCACGGGAAGCGTATGATCATGGACAAACTCCACCCGGCTGTAGAGCCAATTTTCACTTCGGTTAGCTGCGTTCAAGGTAGTAAAATCAGTAGATTTAATGATAAATCGATCGTTTCGGAAACCAAACTTGAAACGCAAACTGTTTAACTGATTAAATGGATAAGACCACTTGGATTCCACTAAATTCGTTTTCGTACTTAATACACCCGGTGTGGTGATACTCGCCAAGGGAACAAAACCGTTTTGAATTTCGCTCAAATTTTTATGGTAAAATGTGATGCTTTTATCCCAACGTTTTTTATAGTTTTCATAGCTGAGGAAAATTTCTAAATTTTCAAAAATTCCCACTCTAAACGGCAAGGATTGGCCGTTTACTTCCGGATTTAAATTACCAAACAGTGGCATGCGAATTCCTCCGAAAAGTTTATGATCTTCAAAGAGGTCGGTAATCCCAAAGCGCAACATCGGATTCAACCCCGGCTGATTAAAAACAGGACTTCCTGGATTGAAGGCTTGATAATTGTTTACTAGTAAGGCATTATCCAAACCAACAGAAACATTGTCGGTCATAAACTTTAAGAAGTATTGTCTAGTGCGCGAAAACTTGTAAGCGCCCTCTCCTTCTTCTTCTACAACTCCTTCGTTTAACCACGCTTGCTTATGCGCTTCCGACAATTGCTCCCAACCATCAAATTTACTTTGATATACTATTATTTTTGCTTCTGGAGTTTCCTCTTCCTTATCGAGCTTTTCCAAAGCAGCTTCTTTCGCTAATTGTTCCTGTAACTTCTCTTTCTCCCGCTCTCGAATCAAATTATCCATGTAGCTGGAAATCGCTTTTGATTTCGTATAAGTATAATTCAAATCCTCTAAAAGAAAGGAAGTTTTGCCATTGATAACCATCTGCTCTACCTGCCCTCTTCCTCCAACACTCAAGGCATTAAGGCTCAAATTGTATTGCTTAAAAAGATGATTTTCGCCTTGCATTTTATACACAGGAACCATTTCCTGCCGCTTAATTTCTTTCAGCGTTTCATTTTTAGGTAATGCCTCGCTCAGGAGAATTTCAGGATCGAGAATTACTGAATCCAAGCCTCCCAATTCCTCTTCTATGGTATATACATACTTAACCCGATCACCTACTTTTTTTCTTTCGAGTTTCCCTTCATATTGGGCCACAATTCCGCTAGCATCACTAAGGAAGGCATAGCTAGAGTCGGTAAATGCCTGCGGGTGGCTCTCATTCGCGTATGGTGTAAAACTAATTTGAGAAAATGGTTGAACCGGATTGTTAAAATCATAAAAGAAGACATCGAAATTGGCATTGGGCAAAATTGTATCCAATCTGCCTTTGACCAAATCATCCGACGGCCTATTCGAAACAAATAAGGCGCCCATTCTTCCGTCAAATTCTACAAAAGCCGGCTGTAAATCATCATAAAAATCGTCGGTAATCTGTGTTACCCGATTCGTAGGCATATAATATTTAAAGAGGTCAATTTGACTCATTTGCATGGCTGACAAGAGTAAATTTCTGCTATCCTCGGCATAAGAGAAATCATATACCTTTTGGAATTTACGGAGCGGTTCGGGCTTAGCTTCCTTTTTAAAATCTTCCGCGTCATAGTGTACGATATTGAACAAGTCTTTTTTCTCGTAAATCACCGTCAACTTCTTGCCTTTGGGTTCCCACGCGATTATTGGATTAGACAAATCGGTCTCTAAGGAAGTGGTACGGAATCCACCTTTTTTAAGCGATCGCGTTTCCTGTGTTTCTAGGTCATAAACCAAAACTTTCCACCTTCCCAACTCATTAATCGTATAGGCAAGGTAGCGTCCATCGGGGCTCAGTTTCGGCTGATGCTTCACATAATTCTTATGCTTCTTTAGGGGCAGGCTGTTTGCCTCGTCAACTGACTCAAACAACTCCTTCTCTCTCTTGAACTTCTCTAAATTGGAGTAATACCATTGCTCCAAAAACTGGCTTTGATACATGCCTGTAACGAATAATATACCGTCCTCTACACTTCGATTTACACGCGTTAGGTACATGAGATTCCCAACAGCATCCTTACCAAATTCCTCTTGAATATAGTGCCATATAGAATGTCCTACAAACTCCATTTCTTCCGAAGACAATTTAGTCAAGTTGCTATACCGACCAGATAGAATACCATCTCGCAAGGCCTCTTCCATTTCACTGCTCCAAGGCGTTCCCGCAAACTTAACCAAGCCCTCTGTAAACCACTTAGGCAAATTCAGTAGCAAACTGTTTTGAATTACCTCTTGGAATCCACTTCCTTTGGCCAAATTTTCGATGTGCACGCGTGTTATACCCTCTTTAATCTGCCGGTCCATATCTGCATGCTCGCCATTGAAGTATACAAAGAGTTTGTTGTTTTTCAATTGAACCGTCCCGCTGATGGCTTCCACATCTTCCTTGATACCAATATTGGTTTGATGCATATCAGAGATATCATTATAAACAATCAAATCCAACTTTTCAGTTAACTTCACATTGAGCAAGCCTGAAACCTCTTCTAAACATTCTTCAGCAGAGAGAATAGCATACTTTCCCATGTCCTGTCCACCTTGATAAAAGTACACCCGAAAATTATCGGTATCATAGAATTGCCATTTAAACTCTTTGTATTGCACGCGATTTTTACCGAAAGAAATTTGCGATTGTTGAGCAGGAAGGAATCCAACAGCCATAATGCTAAACAGCAGGAAGATAAAAGGCTTTAATTGCTTATGTTGGGTGGTAATTGACATGCGTTTTAAAAACGAAAATTACTGAGAATAGTTTGTTTACTGTAATTTATTTTTATAAAATTTGGCTACNTAAAATTTAAACGAATAGATATGATTCATGTTGCCTCCTTTGCTTTTAATCCTTTCCAGGAAAACACTTACGTATTGTATGACGAAACCAAGGAGTGCATAATTATCGACCCGGGTTGCTACACCGCGAATGAACAAAAACGACTCGAAGCATTTATTGCGAAGGAGGAATTGAAGCCTGTCCGTTTGATTAACACCCACTGTCATTTGGATCATATCTGCGGAAACGCTTTTGTAAGCCAACAGTATGGTTTGCATCTTGAGGCCCATGAAGGCGAGCAAGTCGTATTAGATGCATCCATAGATCATGGCAAAATGTATGGTTTTGTGTTTGAACCATCGCCCAATATCATGCATGCGATTCAAGAAGGAGATGCAATCCAATTTGGTAATAGCACACTCAAAGTACTTTTCACACCAGGACATTCCCCGGCCAGTATAAGCCTTTATAGTGATCAAGATAAGTTCGTGATTGCCGGTGACGTATTGTTTTTTATGAGTATCGGCCGAACCGATTTACCGGGAGGTAATCACGATCTATTGTTACAATCCATTCGTGAAAAACTATTTACCCTGCCCGATGAAACTATCGTGTATAACGGCCATGGACAAAAAACGCAAATCGCGTTCGAGAAGTTAAACAATCCTTTTTTTAAGTAGTTTTGGGGAATTTCGGTTTATATCGCTGCCATAAATAAAGCATGCCGGCTGTTCCAACAATAACGAGAGCTATCGAAATAATTTGAGCTTGCGTTAGATTGAAAAAGCTCGGGAATCTATCCGTTACCCGAATCATTTCAATCGGATAACGTTCAATGCCACTTAGCACCAATAGTAACATAAACATAAATCCGGGCATACGCGTAAATTGTTTTCGCACAGCCCACATCACACCAAACAAGGTCGCAAACATCATAATCTCGTACAGGGCAGTTGGATAAACTCCGGGATCAAGTTCTGTACAGTACTTTCCCGCACAGCCCGCAATAGCTTTTCCTTCCTCTATGACATTGTGTGCGTAGGTGTTACTCCAAAAATATTCAGGTATCCAACTAGGTGCAGGTTTTGTATTAGCAATACCCCAATCGCCATCACCACTAAAATGACAGCCCATTCTTCCAAAAGACATTGCTAAAATAAATCCAGGCGCAATGCTGTCGAATAACACAAATGGCTTTAGTTTACGATACAAGGCGTAGATCGTAACGCCAATTATTCCAAAGAAAAAACCACCATAGATGGTCAAACCACTGACGAAGTTCATCGGGTCGCTAAACAACTCCAACAAAGTCATATCAGAATTCGGCTGTATAATCTCAAACACACTCGCCCCGACAACACCAAAAATGGCAGCAACCATAACCAATTCACCGATGAGGTCCTGGGGTTGAATGAAGGTATTTTCTATCTTAGGCTCTGGTAGCGCTTCTTTGTTTATTTTGTAATACGTGTATACTGCTGCTGCCAGGCCAACAATTGCACCATAGATATGATAACCTTGGCCAGAGAATAAGTAAGCTACGGTGTTTTGTCCTTGGGTTAACAAACTGGGATTGTGAATAATTGCCCCTAGAATTTTCATCCCAATAAAATAACCCACAAATACAGGGAATATAAAATCATTCCATTGCGGCTTAGCGCCAACAACTTGGGTTGTTGGTATATCCTTAATCATACCTAATTTGCCCCTTCTATCGAGCTCTTTCGAGGCAATTATCGCAGCTGCCATAAAGCCCATCGCTACAAAAAAGCCATAGGTATTTACAGGAATATCCGGTATCAAATCAACACCGAAAAGTGAATTGATAAATTCAGGAATTGTTGCGTAGGCTCTTAAAAATATTACTTGCATATTCTAGTTTACAGGGCTTGGCTGACTTATAACCTGGCCTTCCATAATCCCTCTTTTTGAAATTTTATCTAATGTTACTTGCTGTAGCGTATTGACAAATTCCTCTTGAAAAGGCACAGCTACTTTAACATAATTAGAAGTAAAGCCATACATTACACCCTCGTCATTTTCAGCCTCAAATAGTACCTCTGCTTGTGTTCCCTCGAATTTTTGGTAGAAAGCTATTCTTTTCTTTTCTGATAAAATTCGGAGCATTTTACTTCGCTCTCTTCGTTTGGCTAATGGCACAATGGGCTCAATTTGAAGGGCTTTTGTATTGGCTCGCTCACTGTAGGTAAATACATGCAGATAAGAGATATCCAGGTCATTTAAGAAATTGTATGTTGTTTCAAACTCCTCATCTGTTTCGCCAGGGAAACCGACAATCACATCTACCCCAATACAGCAATGCGGCATAAGCGCTTTAATCTTTTGAATTCTTTCCCGATATAATGAAGAGTCATATTTTCTGCGCATCAACTGAAGTATATGATCCGACCCACTTTGCAAGGGAATATGAAAATGTGGGACAAAACGCTTGGCTTGCGCCACGAATTCAATAATCTCTGTTTTTAAGAGGTTAGGTTCAATAGACGAAATACGAAATCGATTGATCGCTTCCACCTTGTCTAGCTCGACGATCAGCTGATGAAAATCTTCAGCGCTACGCTTTTTCCCATCCGCTGTTTTTCCAAAGTCGCCGATGTTGACCCCCGTCAAAACAATCTCTCTCACTTTGGTTTCGGCTACTTTTTCAACCAAATCGAGTGTCTTGGCAATTGAGCTGCTTCGGCTTCTACCTCGAGCAAGAGGAATGGTACAAAAACTACAGAAATAGTCACAGCCATCTTGGATTTTAACAAAACTTCGGGTTCGCTCACCATAAGAAAAAGCTTCAGAGTAAAACGCAACTTCTTTGATTGGCCCTGCAATAACTTGCGTTTCTTCTTGACCTTCCAATCCTTCTAAATGCTCGTGCAGGTTAAACTTTTCGTTTGCACCCAAGACTAAATCAACACCGGGAATCGAGGCAATCTCTTCCGGCTTAAGCTGGGCATAACATCCGATGATTATAACTTTAGCTTGCGGATTAGTTTTCTTCGCCTGCTTNACAATTTGCTTGCATTTTTTATCCGCATTTTCGGTTACTGAGCAGGTATTCACTACATAGTAATCCGCGATATNTGAAAAATCGACCTTGGTGTACCCGTTATCNGTCAGGCTTCTNCTAATGGCCGATGTTTCTGAAAAATTCAGCTTACAGCCCAAAGTATAATATGCTACNTTTCGATTATAATACATCNGCGAAGGTTCAAAATTAAGGTATTTAGACTAGTTTCTTGCACCTTAACATTGCGTTTTGGTAAATTTCGTTTAAATTCACANAAAATTTTAAAACTATGAAAAAACTAATCCCATTATTTTTATTTTTTGCTCTTGCTTCTTCATGTTCAGATGAGTGCAAGGATGAGTATTGCCCAGCTGGCTATGTATGTGTAGACGGTGTTTGTGAAACAAGTAACGGTTCTTGCCCAGTAGGTTTCGAAGGGGAAAACTGTGATGTTGCTGAAAACAAAAAATTTGAAGGTGACTATAATACCACATATACAGGAACAGGAGGATTATCTGCATCTAGTGGAACGACTGTTGCTAGTGTAGCTGCTGTAGCTGGTAAACCGAATAAAATTAGAATTGATGTAGACTTAGCTGTAGAAGGCAACGTGCTTGGACAAGCAATTCCTTTGGACTTATCCGTATCTATCGAAGGTGAAACAGACGGTGACACTTACTCAATTCCTACAACCACTATTCAAACAGATGTTGAAGTAGGTGGATTTCCTTTACCTGTTGAGTTAACGTTCACAGTAACAGGCACAAAAGTTAGTGACAATCAATTAAATTCTACCTTGACTATGGCTGGATTACTTACGGGTACAATAGTAATGGAAGGAACGAAATAAGATACTTAACGATACCAATTAAAAAGGTCGACAATGTCGACCTTTTTTTATGCCAGGACCTGACAGCTTCAAGAACCTGTCAGCTTGTTTTATGCCTGCAAGTTTAACTTAAACCCAACCCCACGTATAGTTTGTATTGCTATGCGCTCATCGCGTGATAGATATTTTCTTAATCTCGAAATAAATACGTCAAGGCTTCGGCCTAAAAAATAATCATTCTTTCCCCAAAGCTTAAGCAAAATATCTTCTCGCTTAACAGTCTGGTTTGCATGCAGTACCAAAAAACTCAATAAGTCTGCTTCTTTAGCGGTGAGCTCAATATCCCCATTTGCATGCTTGAGGATTAAATTGTTTGGTTCAAAAACATAAGCATTAAGCTCAATGGACTTATTGCCATCATTACTCGCAATCTGTTTACGCTTCAAAAACACCTTGATTTTAAAAAGCAATTCATCCATACTGAATGGCTTAGTTAGGTAATCATCCGCACCCAATTGAAATCCATGCAAGCGATCGGCCTCCATCGACTTTGCCGACAAAAACAATATGGGTATTTCTTCATTTTTCGTTCGAATGTGTTCAGCTACAGCAAAGCCATCAACTTTGGGCAGCATAATATCTAAAATGGCTAAATCGAAATGTTCCTTATCAAAGGCTTGAATGCCTTTTTCACCATCTTCGCAATGGCAAACATCATATCCAACTTGTAGAAGTTCTTCTTTCGTAAGAAAGCTCAAGGTTTCATCGTCTTCTACGTACAATATTTTAATCTCATTCATACTCATCTTTTTCATCCTTTGAATCAATGGAGAATCTATCTGTTGACTAACTTATATGAATCTCAATGCTCGTGCCCTTCCCTACTTCACTTTTTATGCCAATTTTCCAATGATGCTTATCAATCACTTGTTTAACGTAAAACAATCCAAGTCCAAAACCTTTAACATTGTGTACATTACCTGTTGGAATTCGATAAAATTTATCAAAAATTTGGCTGATATATTTCTCGTCGATTCCCATACCATTATCTGCAATCCTCAAGCAATATCCATTACCCTCCTTCAATAACTCTAAGTGAGCTTCGGGCACCCCATCATTGTATTTCAAAGAATTGTCCAACAAGTTATCAATGATATTCGTGAGATGAACTCTATCGGCCCGCACAATGGTTTCTCCATTACAAGGGTCAAAAAGTATTTGTCCGCCGCGCGTTTCATAGCTCACCTTGGTACTTCGCACTACGCCTTCAATAAGTTCTTTTAGGTTAAGCGCTTCTTTTTTCAATTCCAGCTCATTGTCCTGGATGGTCGTGATTTGTAATACTTTCTCTACCTGGGTATTCAAGCGAGCCGCTTGTTCCTTGATAATGCGAGCGTAATTATATAAGCGCTTCTCTTCACTTAGATTTGGGTGCTTCAGCAATGCTTCAGCCGACAAAGCGATGGATGAAATGGGCGTCTTAAACTCATGAGTCATGTTGTTTATAAAATCACTTTGTAATTCGGACAATCGCTTTTGTTGCAGGATGACATAAATGGCATAAGCAAAAAATACTACCGCCAATATCAAGATTAAACTAAAGAAAATACTCAGGCGTAAATTATTAATTACAAAGTTGGATTTGGTGGGCAGGTATACCCCAAAATAATAGGTAAACTCATCATAGGTAGGTAGATTGGTTGTCGGTTCCTCATTTCCGCGTTCCTCTATCTTCACGTAATTCCCATAAACCATTTTATCGTTACCACAGTCATAGATAGCATATTCAAAATCCAATTCAATTTGGAACTTTTCAAACTCATTGGTAAGGTAATACTCTAAAGTATTGGCATCAATATTATCATTGATATTTACGACGAAATAATCGCTGGATAATTGATTGATAATTTCCTCATTGCCAAGATTTCCCCCGTTGGCACTCGCCAAGTTTTCAGCTACTTTGTGAAGCGCCGTATGAATCGTCTCGTTAAACTGACGCTCCTTAATATCATAGGCCTTGCGCAGCCAGTATACCTGAACGCTTACTATACCAAGAATGGCTACAACACCGAGAAGAACTACAAACCGGACCTGACTGTTTTTCACAAGCTAAAAATAACAAGAATCTACATACAAATAACAAACTTGATTTGTTACACTTGCGTTAATAGGGTGCATCGAAGCACGCAGATAAAATCTTAAGATTATCTAGCACATTGGGTGCAACGCCTACTTTCCGGTCGAAACAATAGGCGTTCGAAAGCAATGGCTTCTTTGCATGAAAAACACGTTCCGAAATCGGGATGGGTAATGTTTTCCTTGGCTTCTAATAAAGTAATTTGGCGAGCTTTAGCTTGACGCAAGGATTCTTCGGCAACACTTTTATTGTTGATTGCATCCATGCGACTCACCCGACCAATGGCATTCTCTGGTGCAATAGGTTGGGTGTCTTCTTCAAGATCGCAGATATCCTGCTTCAATTGAACAAGTAGTTCGTCAATCTTATCTACCAACAAGGCCTTTTGACTAATACTTAGCATTTTTAAATTTATCACCTCCCGACTTGCTAAAAAAGGCATTATGGCTGCTCTTCTTAGATTTAGAACCTTCAGCTTTTGGCTTAGTTCTTCTTCGACCACCATAAGCACTTTGGTTTGCCGAAGGCCTTTTTCTACCGCCATCGCCGCTACGGAAAGATCCGCTTTTTGACCTTGAAGCACCGCCAGATTTTGATCCACCGCGAGATGAACCAGAACCGCCCTCACCATCGCGCTTTTTCGCTTTGGTTACCAAACTCTTGCCACCTTGCTTCATTTTTTTGAAGGCATTTAACACGATTTCCGCGTCGTCATTTTCTAAGGTTATGAAAGAAAATTCATCCAACATAAAGGTATCGATAAAGGCATTGGAAGAAATACCTGCTTGATCGATAATGAATTGCTCCAACTGATCTTTGGTCATGCGATCTCTTTTGCCCTTAGCCACGAATAAACGCATTTCGCCATCACCACTTTTTGCGTCGAAACGCTGGGTCTTTATTTCTTCATATTTCTTCGCCTTCAACTCATCTTTCAAGAAGTGCTTTAATGTGGCTGTCAAGACATCAATATTGCCCTCATGTTCCATAAGCTTCGTGGCGAGTTTTAAAACATTGCTATCCTGTGAAGAAACTTCTGTTTGCATAATATCCTCAAAAATCTTATCGAGTTTAGCATCAACCATTTCCTCGGCACTAGGCAATTCCATTTTCTTCATTTGCACTTTAGAAATGCCTTGAATTATAGCCATTTGACGCTTTTCGCCACTGGCAATTAATGAAATGGCCGTTCCCTGATTGCCTGCCCGGCCCGTTCGCCCGATTCGGTGCACGTATGCTTCAGGATCTTGTGGCAATTGGTAATTGATCACATGCGTTAGCTCGTTAACATCAATACCTCTCGCAGCCACATCCGTGGCGCATAAAATGCTACACTTTTTATTTTTGAAACGCTGTAAGATTCGTTCCCGTTGATTTTGCTGCACATCACCATGCAAGGCCTCTGCTGCAAACCCCAACTGATTCAAAGAGCGGGTTACATCATCTGTGCCCATCCGGGTATTACAGAAAACGATGCCATAGAAATCAGGATTCAACTCGAGCAACCTTTCCAGCACTTTCATTTTGTCCCTTGCGGCGACCGCATAAAACAACTGCTCTACGTTATCAGTTGTCACTTGCTCTCTTTCTACGTGAATGAGCTCATACTCGCCCATGTACTTTTTAGCAAGTTTAAGAATCTTTTTAGGCATGGTTGCTGAGAAAAGCAATACTTGTTTTTCCTCATTAGTTTCACTCAGGATGTATTCGATATCCTCGATAAAACCCATGTTAAGCATTTCATCTGCTTCATCTAAAACAAAATATTTGACATCATCCAGCATGAGTTTTCGTCGCTTGATTAAGTCGATTACCCGTCCTGGCGTACCTACAACAACGTCAGCGCCTTTATTAAGCTCTCTGATTTGCCGATCGATGGGCTGACCGCCATAAACCGTGGTGATTTGTAATCGTTTGTTCCCTGTAAAGGAGTCCATTTCGTTGGCCACTTGAACGGCAAGTTCTCGAGTAGGCGCCAGGATAATGGCTTGTACTCGCCCGGTGCCAACTTCAATGTTTTGAATGATTGGCAAACCAAAGGCAGCGGTTTTCCCCGTACCCGTTTGGGCCTGACCCATAACATTTTTCGAACGATTTAATAAAATAGGAATTACTTGTTCCTGAATAGGTGTAGGCTCACTAAAGCCCTTTTTGGTCAATGCATCCAATATGGCTGCATCAAGACCAAGATCTTGAAATTTTTGCATCTGTGTGCTCGTATTTAGGAGTTGTTAATCGCTGGAAGGAAAAAATGTAAACTAATAAACGCGCAACTCCCAACAATTAACCGGCTCGGTTAAAATAAAGTGCAAAGGTAGGGAAAAATCGGAGATTTTTCAATTATCAATTAAGAATGAAAAATAAAATACTCTATTGGAGTATGGATAACTCGTCGTAAATTATGTGTTGAAGTCTTATGCTTAAAAAAAGCGAGAATATTCAACTATTGCTGCTGAGCAGCTGAGCTTAATCGAGCAACCCGCATAGATTTCGTTTTATATTTTGGCATAAACATGCCTAAAATATAGGATTTGAAAAGAAAATACCAAAAGCTTGATTCTATTAAAGAGTCATCAATTAAATGTTCGATTTTAGCATGTTCTTGGGGTGTCTCACTCCAGTGAATGGTAGGATGAATGTGGTGAATGGTATGTAAGCCATTGTTAAATAATAGAAAATTTAATATGCCAGTAAAATTTCTTGAGCTATTATACTTGGTTTCTTCATCGGCATGAACATGCTGTACATAGTTGAAAAGTAAAACACTAAACAAGCTAAGTTGTTGAGGAAGAACAACATATACCAATGCTTTTTCCCAGCCGCCGATAACAAAGGCTCCTACAATCCAAGAAATTAACACAACGAATTGTAACCCATAGAGAAAAAATTTATTCTTATTTCTACTGAAGGTCTCCTTGAAGTGATTCATCACAACAGATTGTTGGAAAAATCCACTAACCGAAGGATACGTTAAAACAGTAAATAGATTATTTCTTTCCGTAAAGCGCCAAGTTCGGGTATAATCAGGCTCTTTATTTACGAATTTGTGATGATTGGCATTATGTGTAGGAATCCAGGCAAAAACCGGAAATCCATAAAAAACAGTCAACCAGTTATCCGTCAATATATTCATTATTTTACTCTTCCACATGGGCAGATGATTGTGGTTATGCGCCATTACCGCTACGGAAATAGACATAAACAGGAACCAAATGTATAAGACTGCAAACAACCCATTACTCATCGCCTTCCCTTGTGTCCACAAGAACAGGAATAAGCTTGTCGTGATAACAATGTAAATCAGCGATTTAATATCTTTATTATTTTTAAGCATAGCTTCAATTGAACCTTGAAGATACGTGCTTTATATTGTAAAAAGGCATTTAATACCCAAAAGCAGATGAGCGGTACAATGTATTAGGCTGAAATGTAAGCATAGTGTCGGTTCATTATGATCCGTTTACTTCCATGAAATGAAAAAGCCTCGGCATGGATGCCGAGGCTTTTTCGTGTAGTCCCTAGGGGAATCGAACCCCTCTTTTCAGGATGAAAACCTGATGTCCTAACCGATAGACGAAGGGACCATTTAATGGTTAATATTGAAGCATTTATCCGCTTCTCCTTCGTAGTTCCGGCCTCCCAACCATGGGAATAACGCTGAACGGAGTGCAAATATAAAGTGTTTTTTAATTTTTCAATCAAGTTTGTATTTTTTTTTGAAAAAAGTTTCTCTTCCCTTTCTTCACCTAAAAGCCTATTTTTGCAGCATAAAATCTCGCTTATGCAATCCGTGCAAAACATCAACTTTACAAAAACTCGAGCCCTTGTTCGTGTGGACTTTAACGTACCGCTGGATGAGAACAACAAGATAACCGATACAACCCGTATCGACGCCGCGCTTCCTACCCTAAAAAAAATCCTCAAAGACGGAGGATCGCTGGTTATCATGTCGCA
>JGI26081J50195_1000119_pt1 | contig 31829 bp, 10 predicted proteins | sample SaaInl74LU_5_DNA_FD_50195 | JGI IMG/M metagenome (IMG submission 50195) | reverse complement strand
GGCTTTATATGAGGTGTTGCTTGTGCTCCATCAACCAAAACAGCAGCTCCAACTTTATGAGCAGCATCTATAATTTCTTTTATTGGGTTTACAGTACCTAAAGCATTAGAAACATGGTTACAAAANACTAATTTTGTGTTTTTNTTTAGCATGTTATGATAAAAATCCATTTCTAAAGCACCTTCTAAATTCATAGGAATTACTCTTAAAATAGCTCCTGTTTTTTCNCATAACATTTGCCAAGGCACAATATTAGAATGATGCTCTAAGGCAGAAACAATAATTTCATCACCTTCTTTTAAAAGTGATGCAAAACCTGAAGCTATCATGTTAATACTGTGTGTAGTACCAGAAGTAAAAATAATCTCAAAAGCCTCTTTTGCATTAAAGTGATGTTGAATTTTAATACGAGCTTGTTCATATTTATCAGTAGCTTCTTGGCTTAAGGTATGTACTCCTCTATGAATATTAGCATTGTAAGTACTGTAATAATCTACAATAGTGTCAATAACAATTTGTGGAGTTTGTGAAGTAGCTGCATTATCTAAATACACCAATGGTTTACCATGAACTTTTCTTTTTAGAATTGGGAAATCGTCTCGAATTTTATCAACATCAAACATAAAAATCATTTTATGATACAAAGATAAAACATGCATTTTTAAGCACATACTATTCTCAATATGAATTTCTTATTTTTACATAANTAAAATGTGTTCAAATGAAAATTTTTAAGAGAATTTTACTTTTNCTNNTAATAACAGTTACAATTGCAGTTATTTATAATTATCCAAAACTAAATATTCTTGCAGGGTATTCAGCAAAAAANACTGCGTCTTCAGTTTTTGTAGCTAAAAGGTCTTTAGAATTTACAGATAAAACAGACAATAATTTTTCGCCTGTAAATTTAGCNGANGANNANATAAATGAAAACCATAAAATAGCAACTTCGTCAGCATTTGGTTTGTTAACTAGAAAAGCAATTTATAGAGAAGGTTTAGGAGCAGTATTAACCTTATCAAAAGAAGATGAAACTGCTGCATATTTATCACCAAAAAGAACAACTCCAGATCAAACAACACCTTATCCTTATGGAAATGCAGCACAAAAAGACACCCTTTTTAACAATATAGATTATAATAAATTAAATAATACTGTAGCTTCAATTTTTGGAAAAAGACAAACTAGAGCAGTTGTCGTTATTTATAAAGATCAAATTATTGCAGAAAAATATGCTAAAGGGTTTAACAAAGATTCTAAAATTTTAGGTTGGTCTATGACCAAAAGTGTGCTTAGTACTGTTTTTGGGGTTATGCAATACCAACAAAAGTTAGATGTTATGGACAAAGCACCTATAGATTCTTGGCAAAAAGATGAACGCAAAAACATTACCATTCATAATTTATTACAAATGAATTCTGGTTTACAATGGGATGAGAATTATGATGAAATTTCTGATGCTACAAAAATGCTTTTTTTAGAAAGAGATATGACCAAAATGCAAGAAGAAAAACCATTAACAGGTAAAGTAAACGCATCTTGGAATTATTCTTCTGGCACATCAAATTTACTTTCTGGTATAGTTAGAAAACAATTTACAACACACCAAGATTACCTAGATTATTGGTACACAGATTTGATAGATAAAATAGGCATGAACTCCATGATTTTAGAAACAGATTTAGCTGGTAATTATGTAGCATCTTCTTATGCCTGGGCAACTCCTAGAGATTGGGGTAAATTTGGTTTGCTATATCTGCATCAAGGAAATTGGAATGGAAAACAAATTTTTGCTAAAGATTGGGTTAAGTACATTACAGAACCCACACCCACTTCAAATGGTACTTATGGAGCTCAATTTTGGTTAAATGCTGGAGGTAGACTAAAAGACGTACCTAAAAACATGTTTTTTGCAGATGGTTATCAGGGTCAAAGAGTATATATTTTACCAGACCAAGACTTGGTAATTGTAAGAATGGCACTTTCATGGATGGATGAAAATCAATTTTTAAAAGGAATTTTAGCATCTATAAACTAAAATTTTACATTTTTTACAACTTTTTTAAAAATTAATACAATATTCTTAATATTTTATACATTTAATTAAAAATCTTTTTTTTAGTGAAATTTTATATTATTTTTAACATTAAACTTTTTTAATAAAATTTCTACAATCATATTTAAGCGATTTAAAGTTTATTTAAAAATTACTAGAAAAACAAAAACTAACTTATAAGACCAATTAAATTTTAAAAGCCCCCACTTTATATAAAATTTAATTTTAATTCTTTATAAGAAAAAATACATGCAATTGTGCTTAAAAATATGCTAACTACCTTATACCAAACTGTTTTAAATAGAATCCTATTTATTCAGAAAAAAGTTTTTTTTTTATTTCTATTAAGCTTTTTTCATCTTGTTTTATTTTCTCAAAACTTAATTCATAATTTTGAGTTTAACAACAATTTTAATGATAGTGAAGGCACAGGTGTTTCTTTAATAACATCAAATGTTGCCAGTTCTAACTTTCTTACTGGGCCAAATGCCTGGTCTTGGACTCAACCAAATTCGCCTGGTGGAGGTTTAATATTAAGAACCAATCTATTACCAAACCCAAATAGTTATTCTGTTGGGTTTAGAATTTCATATCAAGATACAGGTAATTCTGATGGAAGTACTAAGAGTTATAAAAAAATACTATCTTTTAAAGGGGAAACAGATGATAATGGCCTTTATTTTAATCATCGAAATCTTGAGTTTTTCCCTTTTGGAGCAAATGCATCTGTAACTTATTTGCCTAATACTTTTTATGATTTTGTATTAACAAGAACAGCAGCTAAAGAAATAAAGGTGTATGTCGTAGAATCTGATGGTACTGTTACACAAGTTTATGATGAAACAGATACTAGTGATTCTTCTGTACCCAGATTAGTTGGGGGTAATAGAGAGTTTATTTTTTTTAAAAACGACAATACTTCTACAGAACATACACCTGGAGGTGTTGTAAGAGGTATTCGTTTATGGGATGCTCCATTAACTCAGTCTCAAATAGGAGCAGCACTATCATCTGTTACAACAGGCGATGTTAAAAATTTATCTGCATCTTCAGCAACTTTAAATGGTGAGGTAAATCCACAAGGCACTGCTTCTAACTTTGTTTTTGAATATGGTTTAACTACAAGTTATGGGCAAACTATTGCTTCAACTCCATCAAGTAGTAGTGCGTCAGCATCAGTAGATGTTACTGCGAATTTAACGGGTTTATTACCAGGTACATTATATCATTACAGATTAAAATCTACAAATACAGCTGGTAGCGCATTTGGATCAGATAAAACATTTACAACCTCAGCAGCTGGTGGAGTTCCTGGCGCTAATTTATGGTTAGATGCTCAAAATGGAGTAACTCCTTCTTCAGGCTCTCTTACTAGTTGGACAGATCAATCAGGTAATAATGTTTTTCAAAAATTTGGAAACCCACAAGTACAAGAATCAGATATTAATTTTAATAAATCTGTAAAATTTGATGGAACAAGTGATTTCTTGAATGGTAATACAGCCATCACTTTTCAAACGATTTATGCTGTTGTAAAAAGAGAATCTGTGAGTAATACAGATCCATTAATTTCTGTATTACTACCAAAATCAGGTTTTATGATGGCTGGCGATAAAATGCTTACTTCATCTGAACAATCTGTACTTAGTAGTTTTGTTTCAGCAGGAAGTTTAGGAATAGAAAAAGCTAGAATTGGTATCGTTGAAATAGTGCCAAATCAAGATTTAGATAAACAAAAAACTTTTATTGATGGTAAGTCTTTTTCTACAAATGCAGTAGTTGGCTCAACAATAGATGTTTTTCAGGGTGCTCCAATTTTAGGTAGTAGTCAAGAACCTTTAGGGAAAAGGTTTTTTGATGGTCAAATAGCAGAAGTACTTATGTTTCCAAATGCTCATACAGATCAAGAACGCATAAAAATACAATCATATTTAGCCATAAAGTATGGTATTAATTTAGACCAAACTGTAAATAATTATGTTGCAACAAATGGTACTGTTGTTTGGAATAATACTTCTTATTGGAATGATGTTTTTGGTATTGGAAAAGATGATCAATCTCTTCTTAATCAAAGTCAATCAAATAGTATCAATACAGGTTCTGGAGATGGTACAGGACAAACAGGTAAGGGTAATATTGTTTTAAAATCTCCTTCTTCTTTTAGCGATGGTGATTTTTTATTGATTGGCCATGACAATGCAGCACTAACAGAAGAAAGAACAGATTTACCAACATCAGAAGATGGTAAAACACGTTTAACTAGAGAATGGAAAGTTAAACACACAGGTAACGTGGGTAATGTAGACTTAACATTTAATTTAAATGGTATTTGTTTATCAGGAGTATTAAATACAGACTATGCTTTATTAATAGATGAAGATGGTAATGGAGACTTTACAAACGGATCTGTTTCTGTTATTACCCCAACAGCTTTAGCTTCTGGAGTTTTAACTTTTTCGGGTGTTACATTAAATGATAATGTAGTTTTTACTTTTGCAGGCACACCAGCAAGACTTAGATTATCTTCTGTTGTAGACACAGACAATCAAACCAAATGTGAAAATACACCTATAACAGATATTACTTATAAAGGCACAAATTTATCTGGAGCCACAGTAACTGGTTTACCTGCAGGTGTTACAGCCTCTTTTAATAATGTTACGCAAGTTTTAACAATATCTGGTTCTGCAACAGTAAATGGTTCTTTTAATTATACAGTAAACACAACAAGTAAACAATGTTCTACTGCACCTTCTTTAACAGGTACCTTAACTATAACAGAAAACGAAACAGTGTCTGCACCTTCTGCTACACCAACTGTACAAAAAGATGTTTCAATTGTACCAATAACGCATACAACAACAGGTGCAACAGGTATTGGTACACCTACTGGTTTGCCTATTGGGGTAACAGCTTCATGGGCTGCAAATACTATTACCATTTCTGGTACCCCAACTAAAACAGGTGTATATAATTACTCAATACCAATTAATGGCACCTGTGGTTCAGCAACTGCAACAGGTACAATTACAGTACAAGATGCTCTAGATTCAGATGGTGATGGTGTTTTAGATACAGATGATTTAGATTCAGATAATGATGGAATTTTAAATACAGACGAAGGTTTTGGGGCTGTTATACCAGCAAGACCTATAAGTACGTATACTTCATCTAATAGTATAAAAGCAGCTTCTGGGCCAAATATTTCTTCACCAACAAATGGATATATAGTTACAGATAGATCTACTTCAGGTAAGTTTGCTTTTGATGCAGTTTCAAGGTCAGAAGTAGGCTCTGGAGCTGGAATTGGTACAGTTTCTTTTGTAACCATAGATGTAAATTTTGCCCCAAAAGAAACCGTTAGTAATGTAGATGTTAGTTTTAAAATTGGTAGTCAATCTAGTGCAACAGGTAATGGATATTTTGATGATGGTATATATATAGAAATAAATAATGTTGTTATAGTTAACTTTAACTCTAGCCAGTATGGAAATAGTGCTTTTAATAATCTTTTTGATGTTAATGGAGGTGGATGGGCTCCTTGGTCTGGTGAAGGAAACCCTACCTTAGAATTAGATTTATTGGGTAGAAAGGTTAGGCTTATGGCAGATACTAAATCTGGTACAAGACAAGATGCATTGCCTTTTATTACGAACTCTAAACCCAATGCTATACCAGAAATAAATTTTGAAAAAGGAGTAACCATTGGTACAGCTTATAATAATGAAAATGGAGCAGGAGGTATTGGGATTCAAACACTAACTTTTTCTGCAGATGTTGCTACACATACAGATAAAAATGGAGATGGTATTTTTGATTATTTATCTCCAGATAGTGATTCTGATGGTTGTGGAGATGCAAACGAAGCTTACGGTGCAGGTACTGATACTAATGGAAATGGACAGTTTGGTGCAACACCAACCTTAGCAAATGGTGGCGTAAATGCAAATGGTTTAGTAGTTGCTGCAGGTATTGCCCCATCAACAAGAGCTTATCTTAAATCTCCTTTAGATTCGAATAACGATCTTATTAGAGACTATTTGCAACTTTCTAAAGAAGTTGTAAGTATAAGTACACAACCAGCAAATACAGCTGTTTCTATTACAGATGTTGCCACTTTTTCAGTTACTCCTCAATTACAAGGTACAGGTTTAGACCCAGCATATCAATGGCAAGAAGACCAAGGCACAGGAACTTTTGCAGATATTACTGATGGTGGTTTGTATAGTGGTGCAAACACTGCAACACTTTCAATAACAAATCCATTATCAGATAAAAATGGATATAAATATAGGTGTATTGTAAGTCCTGTGGCTAATGTATGTTTAAATCCACAAACTAGTTCTGCAGCAACTTTAACCGTAAACAAACACCCAATAGTTTTAGTAGACGATTCTTATACCATTTCTCAATTAAGTTCTACAGCTACAGCATTAACTTTACCAACAAGTGTTATTGCAAATGATACTTTTATTGGTGCTCTACCTATTATTAATGGCTCTTCTAAAACTACAACGTTAACACAAACAGGTACTACAGTTTCTGGGATTACTATAGAAACAACTACAGGTAATATCATTGTAGATAACACTGTAACACCTGGCACATACACTTTGTCATATACTTTATGTGAAGATGCAGACCCTACAAACTGTCAAACAGCAACTATAACAATAAATCTTTTATTAGATACAGATTTTGATGGAGTTGCAGATGTAAATGATTTAGATGATGATAATGATGGTATTTTAGATACGGTTGAAGGTGTATGTACGCTACCCTCACAAATGAGGCTAGGGTATGTAGCAAACTCAAGAGATGCAGATGGTGATGATGGCTATACTTTAGATGGGTCAAATATGATTAACTCTCTTACAAGAAAAATTCAAAATCCAGCAAATTTTGGACCTAATGGAATTGTAAGTACAGAAATTATTCTAGTTCCAATTAGTAATAACCCAATTACTGAAAGCCTTTTAAATAGTTTAAACTTAGATGGGCTTTTTATTGGTGGTATTGATAGAATACCAACTATACAATCTTGGTTGTCTGATAGTGAGTTTGCTGAAATACAAAAATGGTCTTCTAATGCTGAAAAAACTGTTTTAGTTGCACAAGCATCAGCTACAAAATGGGGTAGAATTTTAACTCCTACAAATGTTAACCCTGACAAACCTAATGCCATAGGTGCAAAAACTAGAATTTTTGATGGACCTTTTGGTAAAGTAACTTCTTTTACACAAGGAGGTACTTTTCAAGCAATATTTGAAGCAGACCCTTCCAAAACAGATGTAGTATTAGCTGTTGATAGTGCTGGAGATAGAGTTATTATTAAGGATGGCACCTACAATGATATTTTAATTTCAGATATAGATATTTTAACTACTGTAGGAGGTGTTTCTTCAGGTGATGGTATTTCTAACGATAATGACAAGTTAGCTCTTAATTTAATTTATACTATGATACCTCTATCATCTTGTCCAGATTCTGATAAAGATTTAGATGGTATTTCGAACTCTTTAGACTCAGATTCTGATGGAGATTCTTGTTTTGATGTTGTAGAAGCTTATGGTGTCTCTGCAGACCCTGATAATGATGGTATTTATGGCACAGGAAAACCAACTGTAGATGCTAATGGTTTGGTAATTGCAGCAGGCGTATCTGGTAATAGCTACACCAACTTACCAAATGATATTAATAATGATGGTACTGAAGATTTCTTGCAAACTTCTAATATTGCAACAAGTTTTAAAACTCATCCTAGTTTTCCAGCTACAGTTCAATCTAATACAGATACATTTTTAACTTTTCAATTAAATACTACAAGTACAGGTTTACCACCTACTTATCAATGGCAAATAAAGTTAAAAGGAACAAATAGCTGGCAAGATTTATCAAATACAGCAACTTACAATGGTGTTGCAAAAGACACATTATTTTTAACAAATGTTACCTCTTCTTTAAGAGATAATTTATACAGAGTTAAGATAGATAACCCAACAATTGTTTGTGGTTCTTCTTTTGAGTCTAACTCTGCTAAGTTACTAGTTACTTCAGACCCAATAGTTGCTAATAATGATAATATTGCAACTTCAGAAAATAACACTACAGTTTTAATAAGTAGCATATTAACAAACGATGAGTTAAATGCAGCAACAATAAATAATACAGATGTAACAATTTCAACTTCAGGGTCAATACCTTCTGGTTTAACTTTAGATTTAACAACGGGTCAATTAGCTACAGATGGCACAACACCTATAGGGGTATATACTTTTGATTATCAAATATGCCAAAAAATAGATCCAACCAATTGTACAACAGCAACAATTTCTGTGACAATTTTAAAAGATACAGATGGAGATTTAGTAGCAGATATTAATGATTTAGATGATGATAATGATGGTATTTTAGATACTGAAGAAGGTTTAAAAACAACTATTGTTGGTACTGCTTTTAATACAGGTTCAGGTACAGGAAACGTTACAGGAACTTTATCTAGTTTATCTGGAAGTATAGTTTATAATATTGACTTTAAAAATCGAGGAAACACAGCAAATGGAGGTATAGGGAATGCATCAGAGTTTTTTAATAATGGTAAAGAAATTTCTTGTGCAGCTAGTCCTACAGGAGAGCTCAACACATTCAATTTTAACCCACAAGGTTCAGCTAAATTGTCAGATTTAGAACAAGTTACTATAGATGTTAGTTATGCACAAACTAATATGGTTTTAACTTTTACCCAACCTTTAACAAATTTTACTTTAAAACCAGGTACAACAGGTACAATTTCAGCTAATGGAGGAACTGTTACTATAACTTCTGGTAATAATACAGCTGGTGCTGGATTTACAGCTAATTTAGGCTCTGTTTTTACAAATCCATTTATTATTAGAGCACTAAAATCTGATGGTAATGATACCTTTACAGTAAAAGTAGGGGCAAGTATTTTTGATAAACCTGATTTAGATGGTGATGGTATTTTAAATTCTTTAGATACAGATTCAGACAATGATGGTTGTAACGATGTTAATGAAGTTTATGGCGCAAATACAGATACTGATAATAATGGTAAATATGGCTCAGGAAATCCTGTAGTAGATGCAAATGGTTTAGTAATTGCTGCTGGTGTAACAGGTAATGTTTACAATACTTTACCTTCAGATAACGATACAAATGGAGCAAACGATTTTTTACAAGCCTCTAAAGCATTAGCAGGTATTACAACTCAACCAGTAGATCATTTAACCAATATTAATAGAGCTATTACTTTTTCAGCAACAGCAACTATAAGTGGTTCAGGAACAGAACCAACTTATCAATGGCAAGTTAATGATGGAGGTACTAGTAGTTGGGTAGATTTAACAGACAATACAAACTATTCTGGTTCAACAACTGCTAATTTAGTAGTAACACCAAATAATAGCACTTTTAACAGTAATCAGTATAGAGTAATCATAAACACACCTTCTTATGTTTGTGATACAGACTTTACATCTAATGCAGCTGTTTTATCTATCATTTCTAATATTATAAGCGCAAATAATGATGGTATAGAAGTTGTAGAAAAAGTGGCAAATTCAGCTATTGTAAATGTACTTACTAATGATTTACTAAATAGTACATCAGCTTTAATAACAGAAGTTACACTTAGTCAAATTAGCACATCAAATGCAGGAATTTCATTAGATACTTCTACTGGAAATATTAGTGTTACTTCAGCTGTTACTTCAGGTATTTATTTCTTAGAATACAGTATTTGTGAAAATGTAGACCCAACAAATTGTTCAAATGGAATTGTAACAATTGTTGTACAGAAAGATACAGATGGAGATCAAATTCCAGACGCTACAGATCCAGATATCGATAATGATGGGAATCCAAATAGTACAGATCCAAATGTTAATTCACCTACAGCAAATGATGATACTGCAACAGCAAAAGTTGGACAAGCAACTGAGGTAGATATTTTAGTAAATGATGATTTCTTAGCAGGAACCAATACAACCATCACTCAATCTGGAGGAACAGCAGTAGGCACTGTAAGTTTTGATAATCTTACAGGTAAACTAACATATACACCAACAACAGCAGAAGCAGGAAAAAAAGTTACAGTAATATATAATGTTACAAATACGCCTACAAGTGTTTCTAAGACAGCAACAGTAACTTTAACAATAGATAATGAGTCTAATTTAAGTCTATCTATTGCAGCAAACTCAACCACACCAGATGTGGGAAGTAACATTGTTTTTACAATAACAGCAACAAATTCTGGGCCTAGTAACGCAACTAATGTAGATGTTAAAAGTTTATTGGCATCAGGATTTACTTTTGTAAGTGCAACTCCTAGTTCAGGAACTTACGATGCTGCTAGTGGAAATTGGTTTATTGGTAATTTAAATAATGCAAGTTCAGAAACTTTAGCAATAACTGCCTCTGTAAATGCAACTGGTTTATTTACACAAGAAGCAGAAATTATGTTTGCAGATCAAACAGATCCAGATTCTACTCCAGGAAATGGAAACCAAACAGAAGACGATTTTGATAAATTAGAAATTACTCCTGAAGCACAAGCAAATATTGTAACCATTTTATCTGTAGACAATGCAAACCCTAATGAAGGAGATGAAATAACGTACCAAATAAGAGTTACCAATAATGGGCCAAGTACAGCAACAAATGTTGTAGTTTCTTCAGCTAGTATTCCTTCTGGACTTAATTATACATCTGATGATGGCTCAGGAGATTTTGATAATTCAACTGGTATTTGGTCAGTTGGAAATATAGCTTCTGGTAATAGTAAAACACTACATATTACAGGTACTGTAAATGCAGGTGAAGCTGGAAACACAATATCTAATACTATTGCTGCAAGTTTAACTGAAACTGATGCAACAACAACAGGAGATGTTTTAACGCAAGCAATTACTATAAATCAAGCAGCATTAGTTACAACAATAGCTGTAGATAATTCTACTCCAAATGAAGGAGACACTATTAAGTACACAATTACTATCACAAATAATGGTCCTAATTCTGCAACAGGTTTAGCTTTAACTTCTGTGTTACCATCAGGACTTACTTACGTTTCAGATAATGGATCTGGATCCTATAATTCAGCAACAGGTATTTGGAATCCTTCTGCAATTGCAGCATCAACTTCTGCAACTTTAGAAATTACAGCAACTGTAAATAGTGGCACTTCTGGTAGTACAATTTCTAATACAGTTTCAAAAATTGTTTCAGATCAAAGTGCTACAAATACGCTACCATCAGCAAGTGCAGATATAACTGTAAAAAGCATCAATTTAGTAACAACAATTAGTGTAGACAATAGCTCACCTAATGAAGGTGGTACCATAAAATACGCCATTACTATTACAAACTCTGGAACCGATGATGCTACAAATGTTGTTTTAAACAATTCATTACCTACTGGAGTAACTTATGTTTCAGACAATGGATCAGGAGCATATAATGCTTCTACTGGAGTTTGGACTGTTGGTAATATTACTGCAACAGGTACTACTTCTTTAGAAATTACAGCAACTGTAGATAATGGAACAGCGGGTAATCATATAGATAATACCATTTCTTCTGTAACTGCAACAGAAACAGATGCTACAACTGTTGGAGATGTTTTAACAGCGTCAATAACTGTAACTAGTTCAAATTTAATTACTGTAGTTGCTATACCTAATAGCACACCAAATGTAAATGATACTTTTTCATATACAATAACAGTAACTAATAATGGTCCAGGTAACGCAACTGGTGTTTCTTTAACAAGTTTAGTACCTGCTGGATTAACATTTACAAGTGGAGCAGCTACTGTTGGTTTATACAATAATACTTCAGGTGTTTGGACAATTGGAGATATTGCAAAATCAGCTTCTGCAACATTAACAGTAAATACAACAGTAAATTCAGATCAAGGTAATGTAACAAACACAATTACTTCTACTGCAGCAACAGGTAATCAAACAGATGCAACAACATCAGGAGATGTTTTATCACAAACTTTTACACCAACTTCTGCTAACTTAATAACAGTTTTCTCTGTAGATAATCCAACACCAAATGAAGGAGATCAGGTAATTTTTACAGTTCAAGTCAGAAATGCTGGCCCAAGTGATGAAACTAATGTAGTTATAATTACAGATAGTTGGCCAATTTCTGGTTTAACTTATGTTTCTGATGATAGTGTTGGAGCATATGATTCTAATTCTGGAGTTTGGACAATAGGAAATATTGCAAATGGCACTATTGCTACTTTAAAAATAACTGCCAGCGTTAATAGTACAACAGGTGGTAGTAACTATATTTTTAAAGCAAATAATCCTGCTTCTGGAGATCAAACAGATTTGATAACCACAGGTGATAACTTAAGTACAAGTGTAACTGTACAACAAGCAAAATTAAATACTAGTATTTTTGCAAATAACACGTCTCCTAATGTAGGTGGTACTGTTAAATATACAGTTACAGTAACTAATAATGGACCTTCAACAGATAATAATGTTAGTCTAACAAGTCTAATTCCAACAGGATTAACTTTAGTAAGTAATAAACCAAGCCAAGGTACATACAATAGTGGTTCTGGTCTTTGGAGTATTGGTTCTCTTGCTAATGGAGATTCTGAAACTCTACAATTAACAACTACAGTTAATTCTGGTACAGGTGGTTCTAGCATTACTTCTAGCATAACAGCTGCTGTTGGTGATCATACAGACACTTCAGTTTCTAACCCTAACTTAACAACAACTATAAATGTAACTAGTGCTAATTTAATTACTGTAAAAACTGTAAATAATCCACTACCAGATGAAGGTGATACTGTAATATATAGTATTAATGTAACCAATAATGGGCCTAATGATGAAACCAATGTTTCACTAATTGATCAATTACCAAATGGAGTTACTTTTGTAAGTGCATCTGCAAGTACAGGTACTTATGATGAAACTTCTGGAGTTTGGTTGATTGGAAATATTACAAATGGAGATACAGAAACATTAAGTATTACTGCAACTGTAGATGTTGGAACAAATAAAACAACTATTACAAATACAACTTCAGCTGCAAATGGAGACCAAGCAGACCCAACAACTGTAGGTGATGTACTGAGCGCAAATATTACAGTTACAGTTTCAGATATTGTAACTGTTTTAACGGTTAATAATAACACTCCTAATGTTGGCGACTCTTTAATTTACACTATTAATGTTACTAATAATGGAGTTAATGATGACACAAATGTGTCACTAACTACAGATATAATAAGCAACATAACTGGCTTAACCTTTGTAAGTGATGATGCAGGAGCTGATTATGATGAAACTTCTGGTGTATGGACAATAGGGGGTATACTTACTGGTGAAACGAAAACTTTAAATATAGTAGCTACTGTAGGTAATAATACAGGTGGTAGTGCAATAACATTTAATACAAGTGCAGCTAAGGGAGATCAAGCTGACCCAACAACTAATGGAGATGTTTTATCAGCTATATTAAATGTAACTAGTGCTAATTTAGTAACTACGGTTTCTATAGACAATTCAAATCCTAATGTTGGTGATACAGTAAAATACACAATTAATGTCGTAAATAATGGACCAAATGATGAGACAAATGTAACCTTACAAGATCAATTACCTGCAGGTATTACTTTTGTAAGTTCTAACACTAGCAATGGTTCTTATTCTAATACTACAGGTGTTTGGACAATTGGTTCTATTCCTAAATTTAATACAGTTTCATTAGAGGTATTGGCAACTATAGATAATGGAACAAATGGGCAATCAATTACAAATACCATTTCACAAACAGCAACAGGAGATCAAGCAGACCCAACAACTGCAGGAGATGTTTTAGCTGCAAGTTTAACAGTATCTAGTGCTAATTTAATAACCGTAATTTCTGTAGATAACCCAACACCAAATGAAGGTNATGCTATAATTTACAGTATTGTAGTTACTAATAATGGGCCAAATGATGAATCAAATGTAAGTTTAACGAGTTTATTACCTTTAGATATTAATTTTGTAAATGCAACAGCTGGTTTAGGCACTTATGCTTCGTCAACTGGTTTATGGAATATTGGAAATTTAACAAGTGGTTCTTCAACTACACTTTCAATAATTGGAACTGTTGCTTCTGGAGCATCCTTAAATAATCCAATAACAACTACTACAACTGCAGCAAAAGGTAATGTAGCAGATACTAATACTGCTGGAGACGTACTTTCTGTAGTAATTAATGTAACACAGAGTGATTTGGTTACTTCTATTAGTGTAGATAACCCAACACCAAATGAAGGAGATGCTATAAAATACACAATATCTGTAACCAATAATGGTCCTAACAACGAAACAAACGCTTCACTAAATACAATTTTACCAACAGGTTTAACTTATGTTAGTGATTCAGGAAGTGGAGCTTATAATAATTCTTCTGGTCTTTGGTCTATTGGAAATATAGCCAAAAATACAACTACAACACTAGAAATAACAGCAACTGTTAATAGTGGTACAGGAGGAACTTCAATAACTAAAACAACAACAGCAGCAACAGGAGATCAAGCAGATCCAAACACAACTACAGATGTACTTTCATCTACTATTAATATAGGTAATTTTGCAGATGTTGTTTTATCTAAAACTGTAGATAATGCAACACCAAATACTGGAGATACAATTAATTACACAATATCTGTTACAAATAATGGTCCTTCAAATGTGACCAATTTGGTTATTACAGATATATTGCCTTCTGGTTTAACTTTTGTTAACGAATTTGCAGGAACTGGTGTTTGGGATACAAGTGCTTCTACTTGGACACTTTCTAGTTTAGCTTCTGGTGTAACTAATAGTTTAATAATAACAGCAACTGTAGATAATGATCAAGGAGGAAATACAATTGTAAACACTATTTCTAATACTCAAGATCAAACAGATTCTAATGCTACACCAGATGATATTTCAGAGTCTATTACAGTTACTTCTGTTGATTTATTTGCAACAAAAACAGTTAATAATACTTTACCAAATGAAGGTGATATAGTTACTTATTCTATAACAGTTACAAATAATACAGGATCAAGTAATGCAACTAATGTAGCTATAACAGATGTTTTACCAGTTGGAGTTACTTATGTAAATAGCAATGCAACAAATGGTTCTTACAATCAAGGTTCTGGTCTTTGGACAATAGGAGATTTATCAAGTGGATCAAGTGCATTATTAATTATTGAAGCTTCAATTAACGCAGGCACATCTGGAACAACAATAACCAATACAGCAAGTAATCTTGTTTCAGATCAATCAGATAATAATACTACTTCAGATAGTTTATCTGNATCATTAACAGTATCAAGTACAGATTTAGTAACAACCAAAACTGTAAATGTATCAAATCCTACTNTAGGTCAAGACGTTGTTTATACAATTACAGTAACTAACAATGCAGGAAATGATGCAACAAATGTTGCTTTAATAGACAGATTGCCTTCTGGTGTAACCTACAAATCTGATGATTCAGGAATGTACAATGCAACTTCAGGTATATGGACAATTGGTAATTTAGTTGCTGGAGCAAGTGAAACTTTAAACATAACAGCAACTGTAAACGCTGGTACAGCAAATACGACGATTACTAATACAGCACTTGCAGCCACTGCAGATCAAAAAGACCCAACTAGTGTTGGAGATAGTTTATCTGCCATTATAAATGTTACAAGTGCAGATTTAGTTACCGTAAATTCTGTAAATGTTACTGAAGTTAATGTTTCTGATTCAGTTGTTTACACGCTTACAGTAACCAATAATGGTCCAAGTGATGCCACTAATGTTACTTTAATAGATCAATTACCTTCAGATGTTACTTATATATCTGATACTAGTTCTGGAACATATGATGCTAATTCTGGATTATGGACAATAGGTAGTTTAACTAGTGGATCTTCAGCAACTATAGATATAACAGCTCAGGTTAATGCATCAGCTGCAGGTAAAACAGTTTCAAACATAATTACTCAAACAGCAGAAGCAACAGAAGTAGATATAACAACAGTAAATGATGTTTTAATTTCTACTTTTAATGTAATTAATAACGATTTAAGCACAAATTTAACAGCTAGTAAGTTAAATCCTAATGAAGGAGATTCAGTTATCTATACTTTAACAGTTACAAATAATGGGCCAAGCACAGCTTCTAATGTTTCTATAACAGATAATTTACCTTCTGGAGTAACGTATTCAAGTCATACAACTTCTTATGGAACATTTAATAGTGTTACAGGTCTTTGGAATATTGGTGATTTAGCTAAAAATGAGATAGCTACCTTATACATTACAACTACTGTTGATGCAGGTACAGGAGGTTCTGTAATTACAAATGCAACTACGAATGTAAGCGCTACTTTTTCTGATTCTAATTTAGCAAATAACTCTGCAAGTGTTAGTATTACTGTTGGAAATGAAGCAGATATTGTATTATCAAATACTGTAGATAATAGTACTCCAAATGTTGGAGACACTGTAACGTTTACAATTACAGCTTTAAATAATGGGCCTACTCAGATTGGAAATTTAAATATTGTAAACACACTTCCAACAGGGTTAACATATGTAAATGGTTCTACAAGTTCTGGTAGTTGGACTCCAAATAACTGGGCAATTGGCACTTTAAATAGTGGTGCAACTGCAATATTAACAATAAGTGCTATTGTTGATGCTGGTACAGGAGGAAAAACTTTAACGAATATTGTAGCTAATACACAAAATCAAACAGATAACAATCTAACACAAGACGATTTTAATGAAAGTATAACAGTTACTAGTTCAAACTTAATAACTACCAAAACTGTAAATAATAATTCTCCAAATGAAGGAGACACCATAACATATACAATTTCGGTTACTAATTCAGGGCCAAGTGATGCAACAGGGGTAACATTAACAGATATATTACCTACAGGTGTTACTTATGTTAGTGATAATGCTTCTGGATCTTACAATACAAGTACTGGTATTTGGTCTATAGGAAATTTAACCAATGGCGCAACAAAAACGATAAACATAGATGCTGTTGTAGATGCAGGTACAGCTGGTACATCAATTGTAAATACAACATCAGTAGCTACAGGAGACCAAACAGACTTAATTACAACAGGTGATGTTTTAAGTGCTTCTATTACAGTAGCAAGTGCAGAGTTAGTTACTACTATTTCTGTTGATAATGCAAATCCAAATGAGAATGATGTTGTAACCTTTACAATTCTTGTAAATAATCAAGGACCAAATGATGCTACTAATGTTAGTCTAACCTCATTATTACCAAATGATTTAACTTATGACAGCTTTACAGCTTCAACAGGCACAAATTACAACATAGGTTCAGGGTTATGGTCTATTGGTTCTATAACATCTGGAGATTCTAAAGAACTTAGAATTTCTGCACAAGTAAATGTTGGTACCAATAGAAAAACAATTACAACAACAACAACAGCAGCTATAGGAGACCAAACAGATAAAAACAATGTACCAGATCTTTTATTTGTAAATGTATTTGTTTCAAATAACTCAGATATAGCTATCACAAAAACAGTTGATAATGCTACACCTAATGTTGGTAATGTTTTAACATACACTATAACAGTAGAAAATAAATCTGGAGCAGAGGTTTCAAATTTTGTTTTAACTGATATTTTACCAACTGGTTTAACATTCGGCTTAGCTTCAGCTACTTCAGGTGTTTGGAGTGCACCAAATTGGTCAATTTCTAAACTATCTGTTAATGATCCACAAACATTAACATTACAAGCAACAGTAGATGCTGGTTCTGGAGGGTTAACGTTAACCAATACAATTTCGCATACACAAAATCAAACAGATACTAATGCTACTGTAGACGATTTAACAGAAACAGTAGTAGTTACATCTTCTAATTTAGTTTCTGAGGTAACAGTAGATAATGCGAATCCAAATGAAGGAGACACAATTACTCTTTCAGTAAATATTACCAATAATGGAGTTAGTAGAGCAACCAATGTAAGTTTAATAGATGTTTTACCTACAGGATTAACCTATGTTTCACATAATACAACAGATGGTACTTATAATTCAGGTTCAGGTATTTGGGATGGATTAAATTTAGATAATGGAGATAATGAAACCTTAACAATAACAGCAACTGTAAATTCTGGTACAGGAGGTACAACCATTGTAAATTCAATTACTGCTGCAACTGCAGATCAATCAGATCCAACAACTGTTGGAGACATAACTTCAGTTTCAATAAATGTAACAAGTGTAAATTTAGTTACAGAAAAAACAGTTAATAATAGCACTCCAAATGAGGGAGAAACAATTATTTATACGATTAATGTAACTAATAATGGACCAAGTACTGCAACAAACGTTTCATTAGTTGATATTTTACCAAATGGAGTAACTTATTTAACGGATGATTCTAATGGAACTTATAATCCTACAAGTGGAGTTTGGAGTATTGGAAGTGTTTTAAATACAGAAGTTAAAACATTAAATATTTCTGCGACTGTTGATTTAGGAACAGGTGCATTACAAAACGATATTATTAATACAACTACAGCTGCTGTTGCAGATCAATCAGACCCAACTGCTATTGGTGATGTATTATCTGCTTCTATAACAGTGAATAGTATAGATTTAGTAACAACAAACACAGTTAGTAATTCTAATCCAAATGAATTAGAAACTATAGAATATTCTATTAAGGTAGAAAATAATGGACCAAGTACTGCAACAAACGTAAGTTTAACAGATGTGCTTCCTGCTGGAGTTACTTATGTTAGTGATGATGCTTCTGGATCTTATAACAGCACAACAGGTCTATGGACAATTGGAACTCTTGTAAATGGCGAAACCAAAGTATTAAAAATACAAGCTACTGTAGACGCTGGCACTGGAGGAAGTGTTATTACCAACTCTGCAACTGCAGCATCAGGTACAGAAACAGATTCAGATACAACAACAGATACTTTAGATGCTATTATAATTGTTACTAGTAGCAATTTAGTTACTACAAAAACCGTATCTACTTCTAGTGGTTCTAACAACATTGCTTATGAAGGAGAAGTTGTAGTGTTTACAATAACTGTGTTTAATGATGGAAATTCTGATGCTACAGATGTTTCATTAACAGACGTATTGCCAGTTGGTACTACTTATTTAACTCATACTGTTTCTAAAGGATCTTATAATAACGGATCTGGTAATTGGAATATAGGAGATATACAAAATAAAGAAGCTGTTACTTTAAACATAAGCGCTTCTGTAGATAGTGGTCAAGCAGGAAATACAATTATTAATACAGCAACAAAAGCTATTGGTGACCAATCAGACCCAACAGATAATGGTAATATATTATCTGCAGGGTTTATAGTTGATAACACAACAGATTTACATGTTACAAAAATTGTAGACAATGCAACTCCAAATGTTGGTGATATTATTACTTATTCAATTACAGCAACAAACAGAGGCCCTGCATTACTTACTAACTTAGTAATTACAGATGCATTACCAAACGATTTAACCTATGGAGTTGTTACCCCAAGTGTTGGTACTTGGACAGCACCAAATTGGCAGGTAAGTTCTTTAGCCTCTGGTAGTTCAGCAACACTTACCATACAAGCTATTATTAATGCAACTGGTGCAGGTAAGACAATTGTAAATACAATAACAAAAACTCATGACCAAATAGATTCTGAAGCTACTTTAGATGATTTAACAGAAACAATTACTGTAACCAATGCAGAGTTGGTAACTACAAAAACAGCAAATTTAAGTGTAGTAAATGAGTCAGATATTGTAGTATATACAATTACAGTAGAAAACCAAGGACCATCTGATGCTACTAATGTAAATTTAACAGACTTATTACCTTCAGGAGTAACTTATGTAAGTGATACAAGCAATGGAACATATAACCCTGGTTCAGGTTTATGGGTGTTAGGCTCAGTTCCTAATGGCACTTCTAAAGTACTTACAATTACTGCTTCTGTAAATCCTGGAACAAGTGGACAAACTATTACAAATATAACAACCGCTGCTACTGGAGATCAATCAGATCCAGATTTAGTAAGTGATGATTTAACAGAAACGATAACTGTTAATAGTTTCTCTGATATCGTTTTAACAAAAGTTGTAGATAATAATACGCCTAATGAAGGAGATATAGTTACTTATACAATAACAGTGACTAACAATGGAGGGGCTACAGCAACTAATTTAGTGGTAACAGACAACTTACCAAGTGGACTTACTTATAACCAAGCTCTTCCATCTTCAGGGTTATGGAATGCTCCAAATTGGACAGTTGGTACTTTACCTCCTGGAAGTTCTGAAACACTAACATTATCTGTTTTAGTAGATCCAGGTACATTAGGTTTAACCTTAATTAATACAATTTCTAACTCTCAAGATCAAACAGATACTAATCAAACTTTAGATGATAATACAGAGTCTTTAACTGTTCAAAGTTCAGATTTAGAAGTTATTAAAACTGTGTCTAATAATTCTCCAAAAGAGGGTGATACCATAGTTTATAGAATTACTGTAGAAAATAAAGGACCTTCTGATGCAACAGGAGTTAGTTTAGAAGATGTGCTTCCTTTAGGAGTTACTTATGTTGGTCATTTTGCAAATACAGGAAATTATAATCAAGCAACAGGTTTATGGACTATTGGTTCTATAAATAATGGAGACACTGTAACTTTAACAATAAATGCTACTGTAGATGCAAATACATCATTAAATAGTATTACAAATATTACATCAAATTTAACAGCAGATCAAGGAGATCCAGATAGTTCTAATAATGTTGGTACTGTAACTATTGTTCCTGGTTCTTCTATAGATTTAAGCTTAACTAAGAAAGTATTAGGTAATAATACATCACCTATTACAGGAGATATTGTAAGTTATGAAATTGTAGTTAAAAATGATGGTCCTAATACAGCAACAGGAGTTATTGTTCAAGATTTATTACCAACAGGATTGAAGTTTGTAAGATATAATAGTTCATCAATTTATAATGAAACTACTGGAGAATGGAATGTTGGTACCTTAGTAAATGGTGACACAAAAATTCTATTTATAGAGGCAGAAGTTTTAAGTTCTGGAGACTATGTAAATTGTGCAGAAGTTATAGCTGCAGATCAAAATGATTCAGATTCAACACCTAATAATGGTGTAACAACAGAAGATGATTATGCTTGTGCAGGTATTGTACCTCAAGTAAACGTAGATGTTGTAGTTTCTAAAACAGTAGATAATAATACACCTAATATTGGCGATATTATTACCTATACAATTCAAGCAGAAAATAAAGGGCCTGCAAGAGCTACAGGTTTAGTGATAACAGATGTTTTACCAACAGGATTAACTCTAGTAAGTGCAACACCAAGTGAAGGAATTTGGACGAATCCTACTTGGAATATTGGCAACTTAGATTCTGGCACTATTGAAACATTAACAATTCAAGTTAGTGTTGATGCTAATACAGGAGGACAAACCATTGTTAATACAATTAGTAAAATTCAAGATCAGACAGATACAGATGATACTACAGATGATTTAGACGAAACAATTACTGTTACAAGTTCAGATTTAGCTGTAACTAAAACAGTTTCTAACAATTCACCTAATGAATCAGAATTAGTTACTTATCAAATTACGATTACTAATAATGGTCCAGATACAGCTACTAATGTTTTTATAGAAGATGTGCTTCCTGTAGGAGTAACCTATGTAAGTAATTCTACTGCAAATGGAACATATAATCCAGCAACAGGTTTATGGACCATTGGTTCTATAAATAATGGAGACACTGTTACTTTAGATATAAACGCAACAGTTAATACAGGTACAACAGGTCTAACCATTACAAATACGACATCAAATTTAACAGCAGATCAATCTGATAGTGATTCATCTAATAACACAGGCTCAGTTTCAATAACTCCTGGCTCTGTTGTTGATGTTGCTATTGTAAAAAGAGTTTTAGGAAGTACTACACCAATTGTAGGTGATATTATCAATTATGAAATTTCGGTATCAAATGCAGGTCCTAATACTGCAACAGGTGTAAAAGTTACAGATGTTTTACCATCAGGATTAAGATTTATCAGTTACAATAGTTCATCAACTTATGACAATACAACAGGTTTATGGAGTGTTGGTAATGTGTCTATATCAGATAGTAAAGTATTAATAATACAGGCAGAAGTATTGAGTACTGGAGACTATGAAAATTGTGCAGAAGTAACCAATATAAATCAAGGAGATTCAGATGTAACCAATAATAAATCTTGTGTACTTATAACACCAAGTTCATCTGCAGATTTAGAGTTAGATATGAGTGTAAACAACAATAATCCTTTAGTAGATGCTAATATTGTATTTACATTAACGCTCACAAATAACGGTCCAAGTAATGCAACAAACATAGAAGTTACAGACTTAATTCCTACAGGATATGCTTTTGTTAGAGCAACACCATCTTTAGGTAGTTATGATAATTTCACTGGTATTTGGTCTTTAGCAACTTTAGCAAATAATACTTCAGAGACATTAGCGATTACTGTAAAAGTATTGAATTTCGGTAATTGGATAAATATAGCAGAGGTAACAAGTGTAACAGAATCAGACCCAGATTCTACACCAAATAACTCAGATATAAATGAAGATGATTATGCAGAAATAAGTACTGTGTCACCAAATATTAAAGTTACAATTCCACAAAGTTTCTCTCCAAATGGAGACAATATTAATGAGACTTTTGAAATTCCGAATTTACACGTAGAGTATCCTAAATTCCGAATTGTAATTATCAATAGATATGGAGACAAAGTGTTTGATTATAAACATAATGGAAACCCTAATTCACAACCAACATATTGGAATGGTACATCAATAAATAATGGCATTTTACCTTCTGCTACTTATTTCTATACCATTTATTTTAACGATGGTAACAGAACACCAAAAACAGGTTGGGTTTATTTAAGAAGATAAAAGATATAAAAGCATATGAAAAGCATTAAATATATAATAAGTTGTACTCTTTTACTGATTGCAATTTCAATACATGGTCAACAAGACCCACTCTTTACCCAATACAATTATAACATGAATGTTATAAACCCTGCATATGCAGGTTCTAAAGGTGTTTTAAGTGTTGGTATTTTAGGTAGATCTCAATGGGTAGGTATAGAAGGCAGTCCAAGAACATTAACATTAGCAGCTCATTCACCTGTAGGTAGATCTGTTGGTTTAGGGCTTTCTGTTATAGCAGATAGAATAGGACCAGTAAGAGAAACTAACATCTTTGGAGATTTTTCTTTTACAATTGTTACATCAGAGAATAGTAGATTAGCCCTGGGTTTAAAAGCAGGGGTTACTTCTTTGCAAGTTAATACCTTAACTGTAAACAACAATAACGATCCATTAAATATCCCCATAGACAGAACTGCACCTAACTTTGGAACAGGAGCTTATTTTTATACTGATAAATTTTATGCTGGTTTTTCTATACCAAATTTGCTTAAAACTAGATATTTAGAAAAATCTGCAGGAGTTGTTTCTACTGCCTCAGAAGAAATGCACTACTTTATTACTTCTGGTTATGTTTTTGATATTTATGATGATTTAAAACTAAAACCTTCTACTATGATTAGAGGAGTTAAAAATGCTCCTTTATCTGTAGATATTTCTGCTAATTTACTTTGGCAAGAAAAATTTGAGTTTGGGCTGTCTTACAGATTTAATAAATCTTTATCTGGTGTTATAGGCTTTTTATTGAATGAAGATATGAGAATAGGGTATTCTTACGATCAAAGTATTGGTAATTTTGGCAACTATAATTTTGGTTCTCATGAATTAATGTTACTGATAGATTTTAATAGAAGAAATTTAAAAAGTCCAAGATTCTTTTAAAATATAATTATGAAAAAAATAATACAAATACTTCTCTTTTTTATCATTGCAATTACTTGTGCACAAGAAGAGAATTATATCATAAAAAATATAAATTCTAATAAAGAATTTCAAGACTTTGGTGTTACATTTTATAAAGATTCTTTAGTAGTATTTTCTTCTGCTAGAAAATCTGTTTTTATGAAAAGAGTTTGGTCAGGAAATAATGAACCTTTTTTAAGACTTTATCAAGGAACTTTAAATAATGATGGTGAAATAACAGATATAAAACATTTTGGAAACAAAATAGACACAAAATACCATGAGTCTAATTTAACTTTCTCAAATGATTTAAAAACGGTTTATTTTGATAGAAACAACTACTTCCATAAAGAATATAGAACAAATAAAGAAGGGGTTAATTTAATTCAAATTTATAAAGCAACAATTAATGATGATGGTAAATGGATAGATATAGAAAGATTGCCTTTTAATAGTGATGAATTTAGTTCTGGTCATCCAGTTTTAAATTCAGACAACACTAAACTTTATTTTATTTCAGATAGACCAGATTCTTATGGAGAAACAGATATTTATGTTGTAGATATTAATACTGATGGTTCTTACAGCGAACCTAAAAATTTAGGAACAACTGTAAATACTTCTCAAAAAGAAATGTTTCCATTTATAGATGAAAATAATGTTTTATACTATTCTTCTAACGGATTTACAGACTCTAAAGGAGAATTAGATATTTATGCTACAGCAATAAACAAACAAGGCAATTATTTTAAGCCAATAAATTTAGGTTTTCCTATTAATAGTAATAAAGATGATTTTGCTTTTGTTAAACAAAAAGGTAAAAATACAGGCTATTTTTCTTCAAATAGAAAAGGAGGTAAAGGAGATGATGATATTTATGCTGTAACAGAGCTAAATGCTCCTAAATTTTCTTGTTTAGAGACAATAAAAGGTATTGTAAGAAGCTCTAAGAATAATAAACCCTTGTTAAACACATCTGTAAAAATCTATAATGATAATATAGAATTAGAGACAGTTTTAACAAATAACGAAGGCTTTTATTCATTTAAAGTTAATTGCAAAAAGAATTATAAAATTGTTGCGACTAAACAACACTTTAAACAACAAATAAAAAATTTAGATGCAAATAGTAATTTAATTGTAGACCTACTTTTAACACCCGAAGAAAACGACCATTTTATCAATGTAAGAAATCAGATGATGTTAAATATAGATCCTATATATTTTGATTTAGGCAAAGCAAACATAAAATCTGAATCTGAGAAAGAATTACAAAAAGTTGCAGATATTATGGATAAATACCCTCAATTAATTATTCAAATAAAAGCACATACAGATAGCAGAGGAAGAGATGATTATAATTATATATTATCTGATAAAAGAGCAAATTCTGTTTTAATTTGGCTTTTAGAAAAGGGTATTAACAGACAAAGAATTTTGGCAATAGGTTTTGGAGAAGAGCAATTAATTAATGATTGTAAAAATGGAGTTAAATGTACAGAAGAAGAACATTTAGAAAACAGAAGAACTGAGTTTGTTATCTTAAATCCTGCAGCAGTTGGTCATTAAATTGATAAAATATTTATTTTAATTTTTACCTTTAATTAAGCTTAAAACAACAGCTAAAATTCCTAATGCAATAGCTATATAGGCGTTTGTATTATCTTGAGCTTCTACAAGACTAACATCTCCAACAGCTACTTTTGTTTCTGGAACAACCATAGTGTAAAAACCATAGGCTAATAATATAATGCCAACGACTAACAATATTGTTTTTATATTTTTATTCATCTCGTAAAAGTTTTCTTAAAGTTACAAAAAATAAAAAAACCACTTAAAAAAGTGGTTTTATATTGTTAGGTTTTTTTAATTTTTATAATTCAAAACCAATGTTAACGCCTAATTTATTGGCAATTAATTTTGTAATTCTCGATTTAACCTCTGGTATTTTTACACTTTCTAGAACAGTATTTGCAAAGGCATACATTAATAATCCTTTACCTTCTTTTTGTGGAATACCTCTTTGTTGCATGTAAAATAAAGCGTCATCATCTAATTGACCTATGGTACAACCATGTGAACATTTTACATCGTCTGCAAAAATTTCTAATTGAGGTTTAGCATTAATAGTAGCTTTGTCACTAACTAAAACATTNTTATTTTGTTGATAAGCATTTGTTTTCTGAGCTTCTTTTTCTACTATTACCTTACCATTAAAAACACCTGTTGAACGCTCATCATAAATTCCTTTATAATCTTGATGAGACTCACAATTTGGCTCTATATGATGTACTAAAGTATGATGATCTACATGTTGTTTACCTTCAATTATAGTAACCCCTTTTAAAATAGAGTTAATATGTTCTCCATTTTGATAAAAATTCAAATTGTTTCTTGTAATATTTCCTCCAAAAGAGAATGTGTGCACAGAAACTTCACTATTTGTTTTTTGATCAATGTAAGTATTATCAACTAAAGATGCCTTTTCATTATCATTCTGAATTTTATAGTAATCTACAGTTGCATTTCTTGCAGCAAAAACTTCAGTTACAACATTAGTTAAGACAGCATTAGAAGTTAAACTTTGATGACGTTCTATAATTTGAACATGAGAATTTTCTTCAACAACAACTAAATTTCTTGGCTGAATCATAGTTGCTGGTTCAGAACCTGTTGTAAAGTTGATAATCTGAATTGGTTTTTGTACTTCTATGTTTTTTGGGATATAGATGTAGGCACCTTCAGAAGCAAAAGCTGTGTTTAAGCTTGTTAAATTGTCTTGTTTTGCAACTTTGTTGAAATAATTTTCTATGATAGGCTTATACTTTGGTTTGTTTAAAGCAGAAGACATTAAACAAACATCAAAATTTTCGTGAGTTGTTGCAGACAAAAAAGAGCTGTATTTACCATCAATAAAAATTACTTTATACGTATCTATATCATGTATAAAATATTTTTTTACATCAGCTAACTCTATGGCTTTTTCTCTATCAGGAAAAATACTATAATCGTTCTTTAAAATTGTATTTAAAGAAGTGTATTTCCATGCTTCTAATTTTTTGGTTGGGAAACCAAGCTTTTCGAAATTCTCAAGTGCTTTAGAACGAATTTCATGAACATCTGAGTTCATGTTTACTCCGTTTTCAAAAGCTACATAAGAAGAAAGTATTTTATCTTTTAATTCCATCATTTCAGTCTTCAGTGATCAGTCTTCAGTGATCAGTTTAGCATCTAAAGTTGCTTAACCTCTTTTAGACTGAATTTTTATTTTTTATTGTTTCAGTGTACAAATTTTAAGTGCATACTGCAACTGATATACTGTGAACTTATACTAGTTCTTGTTTAATCCAATCATATCCTTTTTTCTCAAGCTCTAGGGCTAAAGAAGCATCACCAGTTTTTACGATTTTACCATCGTGTAAAACATGTACATAATCTGGCACTATATAATCTAATAATCTTTGGTAGTGTGTAATTACAATTACAGCATTATCTTTAGATTTTAATTTATTAACACCATTTGCTACAATTCTTAAAGCATCAATATCTAAACCAGAATCAGTCTCATCTAAGATGGCTAATTTTGGTTCTAACATAGCCATTTGAAAGATTTCGTTACGTTTCTTTTCTCCACCAGAAAAACCTTCATTTAAAGATCGAGATAAGAACTTTCTATCGATTTCTAAAAGCTCAGATTTTTCACGAATTTTCTTAAGCATATCTTTTGCAGGCATATCTTCTAAACCTTTTGCTTTTCTAGTTTCGTTGATCGCTGTTTTAATAAAATTGGTTACTGAAACCCCAGGAATTTCTACAGGATATTGAAATGATAAAAACACTCCATTATGAGCTCTTTCTTCAGGAGCTAATTCACTAATATCTTCACCATTTAACTCAATAGTACCATCTGTAACTTCATATTCTTCTTTACCAGCAATAATGTTGGCAAGTGTACTTTTACCTGCTCCATTTGGTCCCATAATTGCATGAACCTCTCCTGCATTTACTTCTATATTCAATCCTTTTAAAATTGACTTTTCTTCTATTTCTGCATGTAAATTTTTAATCTTTAACATCTTGTATAAGCTATTTGCTTAAGCATTTGGCTATAAGCTATTTAATAAATTTTCTAATTTTTTATAATCTTTTGGAGAATGTTGTATGATAACTGTTGCATTTTTTTCTTTAGCAAAAGCCTCAAACTTATCCATACTTTCTAAGGTTTGTTTTACATCGTAATTAAAAGATGGCACTCCTTTATTTTCTCTGTTTTCTTCAAAATGATATAAATCACCAGTTAACAAAACTGTTTTTTCTAACCCTACAACTTCAACATATAATACTTGATGACCAATTGTATGACCAGGCATGTATTTAATAACAACAGTACCATCACCAAAAACATCATAATCTCCATTTATTTTTTTAACATTAGTTAAAGCAGTCATAGCAGCATTTTTTTGTTGTAATGTATCTGCTAGATTAGCATTATATTCGTTTTCTTGAATTAATAAAGTAGCGTCTTTTAAATAGTTTGCATGTCCTGTATGATCAAAGTGTGAGTGAGACATAGCAAAGTATTTAAAATCATTAATTTTAAAACCTATAGATTTTAATTGATTTGCTAAAGAGTCTGGTCTTTGAATTCTATACACTCCACTTGGTTCATCATAAGGTTCTGGTATTACCAATTGTTCTGGTAAACCTGCATCCCACATTAAGTTTCCTTTGGGATGAGATATTACATAGTAAGCATCTGTAAATTGTTTAGACTGCCCAGTATAAGTAGTATCTTGAGAAAAAACTTCTAATTTTTTAACCAATATAGAACCACCAACTAATTGGTATAGCTTTACTTCTGGTTTTTTAGTTTCTTCAACCTTTTTATCAGAATTTTTACAACTTACAATGCTAACAGCAATTAATAAGAAAAGTAATTTTTTCATGGGTTTGGTTTAAAATTTGTTTGTTATCCTACAGAACCTTCTAGGCTAATTTCTAGTAATTTTTGAGCTTCTACAGCAAACTCCATTGGCAATTTATTTAAAACTTCTTTACTAAATCCGTTTACAATTAAAGCAATTGCTTTTTCTGTATCTATACCTCTTTGGTTACAGTAGAATAATTGGTCTTCACCAATTTTACTAGTGGTAGCTTCGTGTTCTATTTGAGCCGTTTTATTTTTAGCTTCTATGTATGGAAAAGTATGTGCACCACATTCATTACCCATTAAAAGAGAATCACATTGAGAGAAATTACGAGCATTTTCGGCTCTAGAATTTACCTGTACAAGTCCTCTATAACTATTTTGAGATTTACCAGCAGAAATACCTTTAGAAATTATAGTTGATTTGGTATTCTTACCTAAATGAATCATCTTAGTTCCAGTATCTGCTTGTTGAAAATGATTTGTTACTGCTATCGAATAAAATTCACCAACAGAATTATTTCCTTTTAAAATACAGCTTGGGTATTTCCAAGTGACTGCAGAACCAGTTTCAACCTGTGTCCAAGAAATTTTTGCATTGGTTTCGCATAAACCTCTTTTGGTTACAAAGTTAAATACACCACCTTTACCTTCTGCATCTCCAGGAAACCAGTTTTGTACAGTAGAGTATTTTATTTCTGCATCGTCTAAAGCTATTAATTCTACAACTGCAGCATGCAATTGGTTTTCATCTCTTTGTGGAGCAGTACAGCCTTCTAAATAAGAAACATAACTTCCTTTATCTGCAACGACTAAAGTTCTTTCAAATTGTCCTGTTCCTCCTTCATTTATTCTAAAATAAGTTGACAATTCCATAGGACATTTTACGCCTTTTGGTATATAACAGAAAGAACCATCAGAAAATACTGCAGAATTTAAAGCTGCATAAAAATTATCGGTAGTAGGTACAACAGTTCCTAAATATTTTTTAACCAACTCAGGATATTCTTGAATTGCTTCAGAAATTGGCATAAAAATAATACCTTTTTCTGCTAATGTTTTCTTGAAAGTTGTTGCCACAGAAACAGAGTCCATAACAATATCNACAGCAACATTGGCTAACTTCTTTTGTTCGTCTATAGAGATTCCTAATTTCTTAAAAGTCTCTAATAAATCTGGATCTACTTCGTCTAAAGAATTTANTTTTGGTTTTTTCTTTGGAGCTGAGTAGTAAGCAATTTCTTGAAAGTTTGGTTTAGGATATTTAACATTAGCCCATTCTGGCTCTGTCATTTTTTCCCAAACTCTATAAGCTTCTAAACGCCATTCAGTCATCCATTCTGGTTCGTTTTTCTTTTTAGAAATAGCACGAACNACATCTTCGTTTAAACCTTTCTCAAACTTATCACTTTCTATATCAGTATAAAAACCATATTCATATTCTTTGGTTTTTAATTCTTCTTTTAAGTCGTCTTCTGTATATTTTGACATGTTTGTCTTTTTTTAAAGTGAAAATGATTCTCCACAACCACAAGTTCTATTTGCGTTTGGGTTATTAAAAACAAAGCCTTTACCATTTAAGCCACCTGAATACTCTAAAGTNGTNCCTACTAAATATAAAAAGCTCTTTTTATCAACAATGATTTTTACCTCATTTTCTTCAAAAATCTTATCGTTTTCTTCTTGTTTATTATCGAAAGTTAAATCATAGGATAAACCTGAACAACCACCACTTTTTACACCTACTCTAACGTAGTCTGTGCTTGGGTTAAAGCCATCTTCTTGCATCAACTCTCTGACTTTTTTCTTTGCTGTGTCTGATACCTTTATCATAATGTTTACATAGATTAAATCTAAATTGTCTGCAAATATACGATATAACTTCAACAAAAAAGTTAAATTCGTATTAACAAGACTAATGAAACCATTGGTTTTATTGATTATTCTTTGAAGTCTGGATTGTTGATAAACTCTTCATCAGAAAGTGTTAGTAGAAAGGCTTTTAGGTCAGCTTTATCTTTTGGAGTTAAGTTTACCCCTCCTTGATTTACTTTTTTCATTAAAGGATCTATAGTTGGTGAAGCTTGTAATCCTTCTGAATAGTGATTAATGACTTCTTCTAAAGTTNCAAATCGTCCATCATGCATATAAGGTGCTGTAAATTTTAGATTTCTTAATGAGGGCGATTTAAANTTTCCATGATCTGCAGGATCACCAGTTACTGCACCCAAACCTAAATCTGTGAAAGAACGATCTAAACCATTGTTATGAAATTGATTGTCTGTCCATAGAGGATTGTTATTACTTCCATGACAATGAAAACAATCGCCTTTAGCTTCATCCATAAATACGTCAAATCCATTTTGTTCTTCTGGAGTTAGAGCAACTTCACCAAGTAAAAATTTATCGAATTTTGAATTTCCAGAAATTAAAGTTCTTTCAAACTGTGCTAAAGCTTTTGTGATTAATGTAGAATCGATTTTTGTGGTACCAAAAGCTTGGCTAAATAAAGTCGGGTATTCAGCGTCGTTTTGTAAACGCTCTGCAACTTTTGTCCAATTTGCATGCAATTCTATGGGGTTTGCAACAGGTTCTAGAGCTTGATTTTCTAGTGTAAAATCTTTTCCATCCCAAGCAAATTTTTCATCAAAATTCCAAGCTAAATTAAATAATGGCATTGAATTTCTGCTCCCTTGTTTACCATCAATTCCGACACTAAATTGTAAATTATCTGTAAATGCTTTTTGTGGATGATGACAGCTTGCACAAGATTGTGTACCATCACCAGAAAGTTTTTTATCAAAAAAAAGCTTTTTACCTAAAGCAACCCCTTCTTGTGTTA
>JGI26081J50195_1000111_pt1 | contig 32717 bp, 30 predicted proteins | sample SaaInl74LU_5_DNA_FD_50195 | JGI IMG/M metagenome (IMG submission 50195) | reverse complement strand
CCCCCCCAAACAGGCTCTAGGGGTAAATCCAAATCGGCGTGCCGATATCAACCATCGCATAAATCTCTTCAATTTCGCTATTGCTCACCGCAACGCAGCCCCAAGTCCAATCTTTAAAGAAGAAGCGATAGGAGCTCGGCGTGCCATGTATAAAAATATCGCCTCCCGGACTTCGCGCCCCAGCGGCCCGTCGATCCGCCGCATTGGGGTAAGAGATGCCCACTGATAAATGAAATTGGCTGTTGGGATTTTTACGATCAATGAAATATTGCCCCTCGGGGGTTTTGCCGTCGCCTTCAAATTGCTTGTGGCCAATTGGTGCGAAGCCCAATTTAAAGTCATATTCTTTGATGACCCTGTTGCCTTGGAATAAGAACATGCGGCGTTCAGCCTTGTATAAAACCAGGGCCGTCGCTTTCGGAAGATCTGTCCTAAAGATGGGTTTGGGATCGGAGCAGGCGGCCAAGACCAAAGCGATGCAAAACATCGCAACGATATTAAAAACTCTCATTGTCCTCACCCCAAGTCACCTAGACCATCTCTACCTCAGGATGATAAAAATACAACTCATCAATCTTGGATTAAACGCTCCTCAATCGCTTTAAGCCGCGCCAAGACCTCATCGCGATAGGTGTCTGTTTTTTGATCTGCTTCTTCAGAATGCGCATCCTGCATGGAGTTCACGATCAAACCCACCAGCAGGTTCACCACAGCAAAGGTGGTGACCATGATAAAGGGCACGAAAAACACCCAGGCATAGGGATATACTTCCATCACCGGGCGCACTATTCCCATCGACCAGCTTTCCAACGTCATGATCTGGAATAACGAATAAGCCGACCGCCCGAGCGAGCCAAACCATTGCGGGAAATCCGCGCCAAACAGTTTGGTTGAGATCACCGATCCAATNTAAAAAATGATCCCCATCAACAAGAAAACCGACGCCATACCGGGCAAGGCGGTGATAAACCCCTCGACCACCCGGCGCAGGCGCGGCGCGACGGAAACCACGCGCAATATGCGCAATATGCGCAAAGACCGCAGGACAGACAGACTCTGGGCCGCGGGAACAAGTGACACCGCGACAATCGCAAAATCAAAAATATTCCACCCATCGCGGAAAAATCTCANNCGGTAGGCCGAGAGCTTNAGAGCCAGTTCCAGCACAAATATTGCCAAACACATGCGATCCAATACGCCAATGAGCCCACCGGCGCGCGCCATGACCATATCGGAGGTCTCTAACCCAAGAATAACCGCATTAAATAAGATCACCGCGGTAATGAATTTACGAACTCCGGCGGACTCAAGAATGGTTTGAAGCTTTGTCATCGATTTTAGACCTTGCTGAAGTGGGCAACAATCTCGATATGCGGTGACCATCTAAATTGATCAACCACTTCAATCCACTTTAGCAAATAACCGCCGTTACACAGCAAGGCCGCATCTCGCGCAAAACTGACGGGATTGCATGACACCATAGCGATATCGCGCAAATCGCTTTGCGCCAACTGCGCCACTTGCTGCTCTGCGCCGGCGCGGGGTGGGTCGATGATGGCTGCATTGAACGGTTTCAAATCCGTGTGATCTATCGGATTGCGAAACAAATCACGGGTGGAGGTTTTCACGCTCTTGATCCCCTGCGTGTGGCGCACGCCATGGGCCAAAGCCTCTAGGAGCCCCACATCATTCTCGAAACACTGCAGCGTCGCCACATCCGCCAGCGGCAATCCCAATGTTCCTGCGCCAGAGAACAAATCAACCACCCGATCCGCCCCCGCCAATGCACGCGCCACCGCCGCTTGAAGCGCGCGCTCGCCCGCCTGGGTGGCCTGTGTAAACGCCCTTGGCGGCGGAGAGATTTTCACCCTTCCAAAGGTCATTTGCGGCGCCTGATGCTGGCAAATGACCTCATCGCCCACGGACAGCCGCGCAATTCCATTGGATCCAGCCCATTGCGCGAATGGACCAAAATCTTTGTCCTTGAGATGATCCAACCCCTCGACCGACAGATCAATCCCGCGCTCTGACGCTAAGATCCAAAAGCCAAGCTGGCCTTTGCGAGATCCAAATTGCGCCGTGAATTGCTCCAGCGCCGGNATGGTNTGCATAATNTCAGGCACCAGAACCNTGCAGGGCTCAATCGGCTGAATCGTGTCGCTCGCCTTGCCAAAGAATCCGACCNTTGCACCCTTCTTTGTGCGCCGGCCTGTGAGTTTGGCGCGGCGGCGAGAGTTTTCTGGCGACGTGTGGAGCGCTTGGATTGTCGCTGTGATCCCCTGCGCCGCCAAGGCCCGCACCACAACCTCTTGTTTCCATTGCCCGACAAAATCAGGATGTGCATGATGTAATGCGCANCCCCCACACCGCTTAAACGCGCTGCACTGAGGGGTAATGCGGTGCTCGGAGGGCGTGACAATGCGTATATCTTGCAACCGATCACCCAACAAATCCCCAGAAACCACCTCATCAGGCAAGGCCCGATCAACAAATATCGGCCCTGCGGCCACCCCGTCGCCCAGGTGCCCTAAACGTTCGATTGTGAGTTCCATTAGGTCTCTTCCATTACCAAAAAGCCACCAGATTGGTGCTTCCAAAATCCAGCATAGGCCCCATTGGCGTCTAAAAGGCTGGCATGGGTTCCCTCTTCTACAATGCGGCCCTCGTCAAGCACCACAATGCGATCCATGCGCGCAATGGTTGAAAGTCGATGCGCAATTGCAATCACGGTTTTGCCGCTCATGACACGGTATAGCGTCTCTAGAATGTCAGCCTCAACCGCACTGTCCAGCGCTGAGGTGGCCTCATCCAGCACCAAAATCGGTGCATCTTTTAAGATCACCCGCGCCAAAGCCACCCTTTGCCGCTGACCGCCCGATAGTTTCACACCCCGTTCACCGACCTGTGCATCATAGCCTTTGCGCCCCTCGGGATCTTCCAGCTGCAAGATAAACTCATGCGCTTCTGCCTTTTTCGCAGCCTCGATCATGTCTTCCTCAGTGGCTCCAGGTTTGCCGTAAAGAATATTATCGCGCACAGAGCGATGCAGGAGCGAACTGTCTTGCTGCACCACACCAATTTGCGCCCGCAAACTGTCCTGTGTGACCTGAGAAATATTTTGTCCGTCAAAATAAATGGCCCCAGATTCAACATCATAAAACCGAAGCAATAGCTTAATGAGGGTTGATTTCCCTGCGCCGCTGGCGCCAACCAACCCCAGACTCTCACCCGGCTTAATCTCAAGCGAGACATCCTCAAGCCCACCATAGTCCTTGCCATAGCGATGCGTTAGATTGGCGATCAAGATATGCGCCGCCTTCATCTGCAACTCCGAAGCACCCGGCGCATCAACCAGCTCAATGGGGGCAGAAATTGTCTCCATCCCCTCGCGAATAACCCCCATTTCTCTGAAAAGCGTGGTCAGCGCCCACATAATCCAATGAGACATGCCGCTCATCCGCAGGGTTAGGGCGGTCCCAGCNGCCACCACGCCCACATCCGCGCTGCCGATACTCCACAGGTAGGTGGCCCAACCCACCACGCTGACGACCAAAAGACCATCCAACAAAATAAGACCAAATTCCATGATCGTATAAAGCCGCATTTCCTTTTGAAAGGTCACACGCGCCTCTTCAATCGCCTCTACCCCATAGTTCAACTCTTGATCATTTTGGGAGAACATTTTGACCGCATGAATATTGGTATAGCTGTCCACCACCCGCCCCGTCACGGCACTGCGCGCATTCGACGCCGCCTCCGATGCCGGGCTGACGCGCCGCACAGTCCAAACGACCAAAGCGAAATACAGCCCCGTCCACATCGCAAGCGGGATCATCAGCCGAGGATCAGACTCGCCCAATAGGAAAAATGCCCCGATCAAATAGGCCACCGAAAAGGTGACCGCATCAATCAGCTGATAGACAAATTCACCCGTTGCAGGCGGGGTTTGCATGATCCGATTGGCAATGCGCCCAGCGAAATCATTTTCAAACCAGCCAACCGATTGCCGCAACACATGGCGATGCGCGCGGTAACGCACCAAAGTGCCCACATTTGGCAAAATTGTGTTGTTGAGCAAAAGGGTCGAAAGCGTATCAATCAGCGGTCGAATCACAAGGATAAACCCGATCACCAAAACCAGCTCTAGCCAATGATTGTTCCAAAACTCAGACGGCGTTGCCTCTGTCATCGACGCAATCAGTCGCCCGAAATACCAGATAAGAAAAATCTGGACCGCGGCAACAAGCGTTTGAAACAAGGCAGAAAAGCAAAATATCGTTTTGAACGGGCGCAGATAGTCACGCAAAAAGGCCGAAAGCGCGCGCGGTGGACGATTGCTGACTGGGTAGGGCTGATAGGGATCAACCAATCTTTCAAAAAATCTAAACATAGCCGAGTAGAATACTGCGGCTCTGTATTTTTGCAAACAAAATAATGTGGTTAAACAAACAACCCCTTGAGGCAGGGCATATCATCCAAGGCCGTCCAAATGCGCCAAGATCTCATCTTTGGTGATCTGCATATCCCGCGCAATCCAAATGTCTTGCGCGCGCTTCAAAGCCTCCCCAAGCGCTGGGCCTTGGTACTTTGGCATCAATTCAGCCGCTGAAACGGGGCACATAGACTGGGCGCCGCGGCGCACAGCCTCGTGCTCCGACTCTGTAACCCTGTGCTCCGTCCAGGCCGCGCGCAACAGCCAAGACGACCAGCCCTGCGCCGCGCCCAGCGCATATCCATGCGCCAAGGCTTTTGATGTATTTTGCCCGTGATACCGCAGCGCCTCAACCTGGCGCGCCTGTACGTTTGACAACCGCAAGCACTCTTGCACCGCCTCACCACCAAGACAGGCCAAGCGGCGCAGCGCATCGGGGGCATGCCCCTGCTCTAGATGCACCAAAAGCGAAACTGGGCGCGCCGAGGCGCCTGGTAGAACGCGGCCCAAGATGCCAGCGGCTTCCATTGCAGCCAGCGCCGGGGCTGGGTCGGGGGCAGCCAATAGTTTGAGCAATTCAGTGCCGATCCGTTCTTTTGAAATGCGATCCAAGCCCGATTGCAAAGCCGCGCAAGCGGCAAGTGCCGGCGCATCAACACCCTCAAGCGGATCGCCATACCACGCCCAAAACCGAAAAAACCGCAAGATGCGCAGATAGTCTTCGGTGATGCGGGCCTGCGGCTCACCGATAAAGCGCAACCGGCGCGCTTGCGCATCGGCCAGCCCCTCCAATGGGTCGATCACCTGGCCCGAGGCCTCCGCATAGAGTGCGTTCATGGTAAAATCGCGGCGTGCGGCATCGTCTTCAAGCGATGTGCCAAAGGCAACCTCAGCATGCCGACCATCGGTGGCTATGTCTTTGCGAAATGTGGTGATTTCATAAGATTTTCCGCCGAGCACAAAGGTCAATGTTCCATGATCTGCACCGGTGTCTATAACCCTTATTCCCCGGGCTTGAGCAATCCGCCGCATCTGATCTGGCACGGCGTCACTGGTCAAATCAATATCGGTTGCCGCAACTCCCATGACCGCATTGCGAATACAGCCACCGACATAAAATAACCGCGCGCCGGACTCCTCAAAAGCCGCAAAAAGCGGTGCTAGGATAGAGATATCAAGCCTGTTGGGATCAATCTTCATAGCAGGTCCATCCGATCGGCCAAGCCGCGCAATATCCGCGCAGTCGCGCCCCAGATGTAATAGGGCCCGTAAGGGACACAATAATAAGAGCGCCTCTGTCCGCGCCAGATCCGCGACTGAACTTGAAAATTCTGCGCCGTCACCACATGAGACAAGGGCACTTCAAACACCTCCGCCACCTCGCCCGGATCCGCCTTGACCACCCAAGGCGTTCTGATCCAGCCGATGGTGGGAATGACGTTGAACCCCGTCACGGTTTCATGCGCAGGCAATTGCCCTAAGATTTGTACCAAGGATGGATCAAGCCCGGTCTCCTCATGCGCTTCGCGCAATGCTGTGGCGGAAATATCCGCATCACCCGCATCGCGTTTGCCACCGGGAAAGGCAATCTGTCCGGGATGGGATGACAAATGCGCCGCGCGTTTTGTTAGGACCACATGCACGCCAGAGGGCCGTTCAATCAAGGGCACCAAAACACCGGCCTCTGTCTTTGCCGGCCCGCGCCCCGCCGCCCCCGGATTAAGATCGAAATCCGACGAGGCACCGCCCGGCCGCGCCAAGGCGCGAAGAATATCAGCGCGTTGCGGAATCATTTTCAATGGGTGTTTTGGCCTCAAATCCAAGCGTGTCGGGATCAAAGCTGTAATGCGCACCGCAAAACTGGCAATCGGCGGTGACTTCATTGTCCTGTGTCGTCATATGCGCGATGTCTTTGGCCGAATAGATCGACAGGCTTTGACGCACACGATCAGCCGAACAGGTACAGCCAAAGGTCACCGGCTGCGTGTCATAGACCCGCGGTTGCTCTTCATGAAACAAACGAAGCAGCAATTGCGTCGGCTCAATGGATGGTCCGACCAGCTCAAGCTGATCTACTGTGTCGAGCAATATATTCGCCCGGTTCCAATTTTCGCTCCCATCTGAATCCAAAAGATCCGCTGCCGATAGCAAACCCTCTTCGCCCTGAGGCTCTTCTGAGGTCACATGCGAGCCCGCCGGAGGCATATGTTGCAGCATCACGCCGCCCGCGCGCCATCCAGCGGTGCCATCCGCCTCCTGCGAATACCCAAATGCCAAAGCAAAGCGGGTCGGTATTTGTTCCGATTGTGCAAAATAGGCCTCTGCACAGGCTGAAAGAGACGGCCCCGCAATCGGCGTGATCCCTTGGTAGGGCTGCATATCCTGACCTTGATCAATCAATATGGCGAAATACCCATTGCCAATTTGTTCAAAGCCGGGCGCTTGTGTATCCAGAGTCTCAGCGTCATAGCTTGCATAGGCCCGGATACGCGCAGGCGCGCCATCTTCTGTCGGGCCATAGTAGTCAGTTGCAATCAAGCGCACCGCACCGCTGCCGCGCACTTGAAGCGAAAGTTTCCAGCGCAGCTTAATGCTTTCGCCAATCAAAGCCGTGAGCAAAGCCATCTCGGCCACAAGCGCCTCAACCACAGACGGATAATCATGCTGCGCGAGCACCTGGTCCAATACGCCATCAAGCCGCGCCACACGGCCACGGATATCGGATGCGTCCAATTGAAACGGCAAAACCGTATCATCCCAACTCATTTTTGCAGTTTGTGTCATGATAGCTTTCCATAGATTGGCCTTGCCTTAAACTGTCCATATAAGCGCGTCTAGGCTCACACCAAGTTTTGGAGAGAAGATTGCTACGTTTTGGCACCACACCAGATCCCCACCGCCGCTATCGGCGGCGCCCCGGCGCCTATGCAATTTTGCCTTATAAAGGCGGGATTTTGACCACCTATCAAGGGGNGCTAAACCAAGAATATCAACTGCCTGGCGGCGGTGTAGATCCAGGCGAATCACCCCTACAGGCGTTGCATCGTGAGGTATTTGAAGAGACCGGTTGGTGCATCACGCAGCCTCGGATGTTTTTTCGCTTTAAAGTCTTCNGCTTTATGGAGGACTACGATCTTTGGGCAGAGAAGATTTGCACGATCTATGTCGCACGCCCCGTGTATCGGAAATCGGCCCCCTCGGAACCTGACCATCATCCAGTCATTTTGCCGATCGATGCAGCCTTAAGCCATCTGGCCAGCGGCGGCGATCGTCAGGCCGTCGCACAATTTTTCGGCAAGGGCTGACCCAAGTCTTAGATAATCAAATCCACCATCGCCTCATCTCCGGTGATGTCGCGAATGGACATTCCAGCCGCATGGAGTCGTTCGGAGAACAATGCAAAATTCTCTGGCTTTGAGGTTTCAATTCCAAGCAAAACAGTTCCGAAGTTGCGCGCTGATTTTTTGAGATATTCAAATCGCGCAATATCATCATCCGGCCCTAAGAGAGCCAGAAAATCCTTAAGCGCCCCGGGTCGCTGCGGCAGGCGCAGGATAAAATATTTCTTCAGACCGGCATAGCGCTGGGCCCGCTCTTTCACCTCAGGCAATCTTTCAAAATCAAAATTGCCCCCCGAGGATACGCAGACGACGGTTTTGCCTTTGATCTTGTCTTTTAGATCCTTCAGAGCGTCCACAGCCAAAGCCCCTGCGGGCTCCAAAACGATGCCTTCTGTATTCAGCATATCCAGAATTGTGGTGCAAATTCGGTCTTCGGGAATATCCAAAACATGATCCGCATCAATACCTTTTAAAGCGGCAAAGGTATTCACGCCCATCTTTGCCACCGCCGCCCCGTCAACAAAAGTATCCACTTGCGCGAGGGCGACAGGGGCGCCGGCCTGAACCGCCGCGGCCAGGCTTTTGCCCCCAGACGGCTCCACATAAAAAACCTCTGTCTCGGGCGCGCGCTCTGACAACAAACGCCGCGCAGAAGACGACAGGCCACCGCCGCCCACCGGCACCACAAAAACATCCGGAGCGCGGCCCAATTGTTCGAGCATCTCATAGGTGACCGTCGCCTGCCCCTCGATCACATCGGGATCATCAAATGGCGACAGAAAATGCCCGCCAACATCCGCGCAATAGGCTTGGCTGGCGCGGAGCGTATCGTCAAAATAATCACCCACCAATCGCACCTGCACCCACTCACCCCCAAACAGTCGGGTTTTGCGAATTTTTTGCTCAGGTGTGGTCACCGGCATGAAAATCACACCTTTTTTCTGCAAATGCCGGCACACATAGGCGACGCCCTGCGCATGATTGCCGGCGCTGGCGCAGACAAACACCTCCTTATCCGCCTGCTTGCCCATGGCATTAAACGCACCGCGCAGCTTATAAGAACGCACTGGCGACAAATCCTCTCGCTTCAACCAAATATCCGCATCATAGACATTCGAAAGATGATCATTGCGCTGCAGCGGTGTTTCGGGAAACAACGCGCGCATGCGTTTGGTGGCCTCGGCGGCTTGGTTGCTAAAATCTGTCATGACAGATTAGTGGCTCAAACTGTGAAATTGCGCAAGCAATGAGGCCCTTTGCGGATTATGCCACGGGCTTCACAAAATCGCGCCGCACCAACTTGCCGCGCAAACAAAAACCATATACCTCCGCGCCGACCACACTTTGCCACATTTGGATTGGAAAACGCATGTCAGCCCCTAAAAAAGTTGTCCTGGCCTATTCGGGCGGATTAGACACCTCGATCATCCTCAAATGGTTGCAGACCGAATATGGCTGCGAAGTGGTGACATTCACGGCAGATTTGGGTCAAGGTGAAGAGCTTGAACCCGCCCGCGCCAAAGCCGAATTGATGGGCGCCGCTTCAATCTATATCGAGGATGTACGCGAAGAATTTGTCCGCGATTTTGTCTTCCCCATGTTCCGAGCCAATGCGCTTTATGAGGGCCTATACCTGCTGGGCACCTCCATTGCCCGCCCTTTGATTTCCAAGCGCCTGGTTGAGATTGCAAAGCTCGAAGGCGCCGATGCCGTCGCCCATGGTGCGACCGGCAAGGGCAATGATCAAGTGCGGTTTGAGCTNGCCGCCTACGCATTGAACCCCGATATCAAAGTCATCGCCCCCTGGCGCGAATGGGATCTGACAAGCCGTACCAAGCTGATCGATTTTGCTGAGAAAAACCAAATTCCAATCGCCAAAGACAAACGCGGCGAGGCGCCGTTTAGTGTCGATGCCAACCTGCTGCACACCTCTTCGGAAGGGAAAGTCTTGGAAGACCCCGCCGTCGAGGCGCCCGATTATGTCTATCAGCGCACCGTCAATCCCGAGGATGCACCAGATACCCCTGAATATATTGAGATTGGCTTTCGGGCCGGNGATGCCGTCTCGATCAATGGCGTTGATATGTCGCCTGCAACAATTTTGACCGAGTTAAACCGGCTCGGCGGTCAGCATGGCATTGGCCGGCTTGATCTGGTGGAAGGTCGCTTTGTCGGCATGAAATCCCGTGGCATTTACGAAACCCCAGGCGGCACTTTGCTGCTGGAGGCACATCGCGCCATTGAGTCCATCACCTTGGATCGCGGCGCGGCTCATCTCAAAGACGAATTGATGCCAAAATATGCCGAGCTGATTTACAATGGCTTTTGGTTCAGCCCAGAGCGCGAAATGCTTCAGGCGTTGATTGACAAGTCCCAAGAACATGTCACCGGAACCGTGCGCTTGAAGCTCTACAAAGGCCTTGCCCGCACAGTGGGCCGTTGGTCAGATTACAGCCTGTATTCTGAAGCGCATGTCACCTTTGAAGATGATGCGGGCGCCTACGATCAAAAAGATGCCGCTGGCTTTATCCAGCTCAATGCCCTGCGCCTCAAACTTTTGGCAGCGCGTAAAAATCGGATCCGCTGATCCAGGCGTGCGGGCGATTATTTGGCGGCTTGCAGCTGCTGATAAATCGCCTGCGCTTCTTTCCATAGACCCTCATAGGCAGCATCAATCCTTGGCGCGGGTCCCGGCGCGGGTCCAAATCCCGTTGAGCGATGCACCGCATCATACCAATGGGCCGCCCAAATGCCATCCTGCGCCCGTGGCCCGGCAGGCCAGTGCAGCATCAAAGGGTCAAAGGCAATTTCGAGCCGCGCGCAGAGCTCCATAAGCGCAGCTTTCGGATCTGCCAAGACATCGTCACTGTCGATCACAATCGGCACTTGGCCCAGCTCCAAACACTGTTCAAAAATTTTCTTTTGTTGCAAAAAACCAAGGTCGTAGAGACTAACAGCGGCACGCTTGCGGGCATAGCTGGCGATCACCCGCGCGGGATCACGAATGAGAAACACATTGCGCAGCTGCACCAGCAGATCCATCGGGAAATGCTCTAGCATGTGATGGGTCATGTGTTTTTGATACCAAATCGCCGCACCACCGGGCACAGGGCCTGACAGCTCGGCACTCACCTGCACAGGATCACAAACCATGCTTGCNATTATCTCAGCCCGCATCGGGTGGTCCGCATTGGAATGATGAAGATAGGCACCATAAAACGGCTCATCGACAACCTGCGTATCTGCCCGATTGCCGAAGGAATACATCATAGCTGTCGACAGGTTGCGCGGACCTGACCACATTGCGATCTTCATGCGCAGACCTGTGCGATGAGGTCCTGATACAGCCCACGAATGCGGCGGGTGACTGGCCCCATGTCACCGTCACCAATGCGGCGTCCATCAATCTCGATCACAGGGGTTTGCGCACCAAAGGTTCCGGTCAAAAAGGCCTCCTGCGCGCCATAGGTGTCCACCAAGCTGAAATTGCGCTCGAACACTGGGATGTCATGACCGCGGCATAGATCAATGACCTTTTGCCGGGTGATGCCATTCATACAATAATCTCCCGTGCTGGTCCAAACCGCACCATCACGCACAATAAAAAAGTTGCAGGCATTGGTGGTGTTCACAAACCCATGCACATCTAACATCAAAGCCTCATCCGCACCGGCCTTTTGAGCGGCGATACAGGCCAAAATACAGTTGAGTTTAGAATGCGAATTTAATTTTGGGTCCTGCGTCATCGGCAGGCCTCGCATATGCGGCACTGTAGCAAGACGAATACCACGGGGAAGGCTGGGCTTTGAATGTTCCATGATAATGGTAAATGTGGGGCCAGATTGTGACAGGTCCGGATGCTGAAACGGGCGGATCTTCACACCCCGTGTGACCATAAGCCGAGCGTGCGCATCGCTCTGCATCCCATTGGCCGCCTGCGTGTCGCGCAGAGCCTGCTCCACCCCATCGCGATCCATACCAATATCAATATCCACAGCCTTCGCCGCCTCAAACAATCGGTTCAGATGCTCATTCATAAAGGCCCATGTGCCATTATAAAGGCGCAACCCCTCCCAAACCCCATCCCCAAGCATAAACCCGCTGTCATACACGCTGACCAAGGCGCGCTCTTTGGGCAGCAATTGTCCATTGAGGTAAATCAAAATATCTTCGTTGCGGGCATCTTCCGCAGCTTGGTGGGTTGTTACATGATCTGTCATATCGCAAGCCTAGGCTGAGAGACTTTTCGAGCCAAGAGGGAAAACTCACAAGACAGGAGGAAACACGGCAAGAGGCTCACGCCCACCTCTCATCGGGCGAATGCCATCACCTCTTGCAGGCTCGGAATGGCATCCGCTGTGCCGGCGCGTGTAACCTTAAGGGCTGCGGCGCGGTTCGCATAGCTTAGGGCCGTTTGGGGATCTTCGCCCAATGACAATCGCCCAATAAAATAACCGCAGAACGTGTCGCCCGCTCCGGTTGTATCCACGGGGATGACGGGAATTCCCGCAACCTCAAACAGCTGATCGGCGGAAAAATCATGATAGGCGGCACCCTTTGCGCCATAGGTGATGAGCATGCCCTCAAGCCCAAGACCGGCTAAACTGGAGAGGCGCAGAGCCTGTTTGAGTGCTTTCACCTCATGTTCATTCGCGCATAAAATATTCACGAAGGGCAAAACCTCTTCCACAGCCTTCGCCTCGAAAGGGGCCGCAGAATAGATTACACGCGCGCCCTGAGCGCGGGCCAGGCGGGCCGCATGAACTTGGTGGGCGGTTTCATTTTGCATCACCAGCCAATCCCCCGCACGGATCGGAGCCAACCATTGGGCGACCTGCGCTTCACTCATCGCCGTATTGGCTCCCGAATAGAGCGTGATGGCGTTTTCGCCATCGGCGGCCACAGTGATGATGGCGTGACCAGAGGCGCAGGACAGCCGCGCAATGGCATCATCTGCCACACCCAAAGCGACAAGCCGCTCGAGCAACCAATCCCCATCGCGGCCGACTGCTCCCACATGCACCANATCCGCACCCGCTTGAACCATGGCCACAGATTGATTGGCGCCCTTGCCACCCAAGCCTTGATCTAAACCTGTCGCCGCAAGGGTTTCCCCAGGCGCCGGAATGTGAGGCACCTGGTAGAAGTAATCGGCATTGATAGAGCCGAAATTATAGACCGTCATCTGATATTGCAGGCGGCAATTGCTGCCATATTGAGAATGTCATTTACAGAAGACACGGTCGAGCAAATTTGAATTGGCTTATCGATGCCTGTCAAAATCGGCCCGATCACAGTCGCACCCCCCATTTCCTGCATCAGCTTCACCGAGATTGAGGCCGAATGCCGCGCTGGAACCACCAAGACATTCGCCGGGCCCGTGAGGCGGCTGAAGGGATATTTCTTCATCTCATTGACGTTGAGCGCCACATCCACAGCCATCTCACCCTCAAATTCGAAATCAACCCCACGTTTTAACAAGACATCGGGAGCAATGCGCATCTTTTCGGCGCGCTCTGAAACCGGATAGCCGAAGGTTGAAAAGCTCACAAATGCCACCCGCGGCTCGAGGCCCAAGGCACGCGCCACACCGGCACCGCGCTCGGCAATGTCGGCAAGGTCATTTTCATCGGGCCATTCGTGGACCAGAGTATCAGCAATCAAAGTGATTTTGCCTTTGGACAAAATCGCCGTCACCCCGACCGCCCCATCATGCGGGCCGACATCGTAAACATGGCTGATCAATTCCAAAACATGGGCAGACTTGCGCGTCACGCCCGTCACCAAACCATCGCCATGCCCATGCGCAAGCATCAAGGATCCAAAAACGTGACGATCCCGAGCCGCAAGACGATGCACGTCGGTTTTATCAAACCCTTTGCGTTGCAGGCGCTGGTAGAGATAGTTTTTGTAATCTTCCAAATGTTCTGTGTTCGCGGCATTCACCACTTCCAGCTCACCGGCCGCATCACCAAGTCCCGCCGCCTCCAGTCTTTGACGCACATCGCTTTCCCGACCCACAACAATGGATTTTCCAAATCCTTGGCGTTGATACAAGACAGCGGCGCGCAAGACCCGCTCGTCATCTCCTTCGGCAAAGATAATGCGGGCCTGCGCTGAACGTGCGCGCGCATTGATCCCGCGNAAAATACTCGCGGTCGGATCCATGCGGGTTTTCAAGGACAGCTCATAGCCATCCATATCCACAATCGGCCGGCGGGCCGCGCCAGTGTCCATACCTGCGCGTGCAACTGCGGGCGGAATGCGATAGATCAAACGTGGATCAAAGGGTGTTGGAATAATGTAATCGCGGCCAAAGCTCAACTTCGTGCCATAGGCCAGCGCCACCTCATCGGGCACCTCTTCACGGGCCAGATCCGCGAGCGCCCGCGCACAAGCAATCTTCATTTCGTCATTGATCGCCCGGGCGTGAATATCCAAGGCCCCACGGAACAAATATGGAAATCCCAACACATTGTTGACCTGATTTGGATAATCCGACCGCCCGGTTGCCACAATCGCATCGGGACGCACGGCTTGCGCCTCTTCAGGCGTGATTTCAGGATCGGGATTGGCCATGGCAAAAATCACCGGATCAGGGGCCATGCTTTCCACCATTGCCGGGGTCACAGCACCTTTAACGGACACGCCCAAGAACACATCGGCGCCCACCATAGCATCTTCCAAGCTGCGCAACTCTGTAGAAATCGCATGGGCCGATTTCCACTGGTTCATTCCCTCGGTACGTCCCTGGTAAATCACGCCCTTGGTGTCGCACACGATACAGTTGTTATGTTTGGCGCCCATGGATTTCAAAAGCTCAATACAGGCGATCCCGGCCGCACCAGCGCCATTCAAAACAATCTTCACATCCTGAATTTTCTTGCCAGATAGGTGCAGCGCATTGATCAGACCTGCCGCGCAGATCACAGCCGTGCCATGTTGGTCATCATGGAAAACCGGAATATCCATGACCTCTTTCAAGGCTTGCTCGATGATGAAACACTCAGGGGCTTTGATGTCTTCGAGGTTGATACCGCCAAACGTCGGGCCCATGAGCTTCACGGCGTTAATAAACTCTTCGGGGTTCTCGGTGTCCAGCTCGATATCGATGGAGTTCACATCCGCAAAGCGCTTAAACAAAACCGCCTTGCCTTCCATGACCGGCTTGGAGCCCAGGGCCCCAAGATTACCAAGACCCAAAACCGCTGTTCCATTGGAAATCACCGCTACAAGGTTGCCCTTGTTGGTATAGTCATACGCCAGCTCAGGATTATCGGCGATGGCCAAGCACGGCACCGCAACACCCGGCGAATAGGCCAAGGAAAGATCGCGCTGTGTTGTCATGGGCACAGAGGCAGTAATCTCAAATTTACCAGGCGTTGGTTCCAGGTGGTAGGCCAGCGCATCAGCGTCTGTGACTTTGTTATTAGGCATTGCAGCACTCCATATAAATTAGTTTAATATTAAACTATCTGTTTCTCTGGTGCAATTCAATTTTTAGCAGACCGCCAAAAAGGAGCANCCGCGCCGCTTGGAGTTTTGGGCACAGCCCATCACCCCTCGCCACCTTCGCGCCAGAATGACCGACCGCCAACCGGAGGTCAAACCAATTCAAAATCCGGCCCGATGATCACTTTCTTTCGTTGCAAGTTTTGCCTAATACTTGCCACAAATGGAGATCAATCTGTGAGCAAGCCCGACCAGTCTGTCACGCCCATGATGGCACAATTTCTTGAGATCAAGGAGGACTATCCCTCCGCCCTTTTGTTCTATCGCATGGGGGATTTTTACGAGTTGTTTTTCGACGATGCGGTCGCTGCGGCACAGGCGCTGGACATCACCCTAACNAAACGCGGCAAGCATCAAGGTGCGGATATTCCCATGTGCGGTGTGCCCGTGCATGCGGCGGAGGGCTATCTGCTCAACCTCATTCGAAAAGGGTTTCGTGTTGCGGTCTGCGAACAATTGGAAAATCCACAAGAGGCGAAGAAGCGCGGCGCGAAATCTGTTGTGAAACGCGGCGTGGTTCGGCTGGTCACNCCAGGCACCTTGACCGAAGACACGTTGCTCCACCCGCGTGAAAGTAACTTTCTGGCCGCTTTTGTTCAGGTGCGCGACCAAAGCTGCCTCGCCTGGGTGGATATTTCGACCGGAGATATACGCTACAGTCCCTGCCCGCCGGTGCGATTGGGGCCGGAGCTTGCCCGNCTGACCCCGGCTGAGGTGCTGATCGCTGAGGGCGCAGCCGATGATGTTTTGGAAATCATTTATGAAGCCGGCGCAGCCGCAACCCAATTGCCACCGGAGGCTTTTGACAGCACCGCCGGCGCAGAAACGATTTGTAGGGCCTATGGTGTTGGGGACCTGGGCGGTCTTGGAGATTTTGGCCGCGCGGATATCGCCGCAGTTTCTGGGCTTATTGAATACCTCTCGACCACCCAAAAGGGTCAGCTGCCACTTCTCCGCCGACCCGTATGCGAAGCGCGAGATGATTTTGTCGCAATTGATGCTGCAACCCGAAAAAATCTTGAGCTGACGCAAACGCTCTCAGGGGATAGATCTGGCTCATTGCTGTCGGTNGTGGATCGCTCTGTGACCGCTGCCGGAGCGCGACTTTTGTCTCGCCGCATTACGACACCCTCGCAACGCCTGGCAACCATCGACGAGCGCGCGTCGGCGGTGGAGTTTTTCTGTGGCCAAAGCGGCCTGCGCGGCGCGGTGCGCGCAGCCTTAAAGCAACTGCCCGACGTAGAGCGGGCCTTGGGGCGCGTCGCGCTGGAGCGCAGCGGTCCAAGAGACTTGTTGGCGCTCGCAAGCGGAATTGCCCAGGCCGAGCAGGTGCATGCACTTTTGGCGCAGCATGATTTGCCGCCACTCCTACAAAATGCGGCAGAAGATCTGAAGGGCTTTGAGGCCCTCTCCGACGAATTGGATCGCGCCCTGGTCGCCGAGCCACCCCTTTTGACGCGAGATGGTGGGTTTGTCGCCACGGGCTATTCGTCGGAGTTGGATGAGATGACGGCCCTGCGCGATGAGGCGCGGTCTGTCATTGCCAGGATGCAAGCCGACTATGCCGGTCAATCTGGGATTTCGTCCCTGAAAATAAAGCACAATAATGTGCTGGGCTATTTCATTGAAACCACCGCCACCCATGCCCAGCGCATGATGACAGCACCTTTGAGTGACACGTTCATTCACCGACAAACCACCGCCAATGCAGTGCGATTCACGACCGTAGAACTGGGCGATCTGGAAACCAAAATCCTAAATGCCGCCGGCCGCGCCACTGGGTTGGAGCTTGAGATTTTTGCCGGGCTTTGCGCGCAGGTTTTGGATCATGCAGCGGCGCTGCAAGCCTTGGCGGTCTCGATTGCAGAAATTGACGTCGCTGCCGCTCTGTCCGANTTGGCCATGGCCGAAGGTTGGGTCAGACCGGTGTTGAATGACAGCCGCGACTTTATCATTGAGCAAGGCCGCCATCCGGTGGTCGAGGCTGCAATCAAAGCGCAGGCGGAAACGGTTTTTGTCGCCAATGATTGCCACTTAACCAGCGCAAACGACATGATCTGGCTGCTGACTGGGCCAAATATGGCGGGAAAATCTACGTTTTTGCGTCAGAATGCTTTGATTGCCCTTTTGGCACAGGCCGGATCCTTTGTNCCGGCGGCCCGCGCTGAAATCGGAATTGTTTCACAGATTTTTAGCCGGGTTGGTGCGGCTGATGATTTGGCCCGCGGGCGCTCGACCTTTATGGTGGAGATGGTGGAAACCGCCGCGATTTTAAACCAGGCAGATGAGCGCGCCCTGGTTATTTTGGATGAAATTGGTCGCGGGACCTCGACCTATGACGGGTTATCCATCGCTTGGGCCACGCTGGAGCATTTGCATGATGTCAACCGATGCCGCGCATTATTTGCCACGCATTACCATGAGCTCACCCAACTCACCGCGAAACTGAGCCATGTGGACAACGCCACCGTCACAGTTCGGGAGTATCAGGGAGATGTGGTGTTCTTACATGAGGTGAAGAAAGGCGCTGCGGATCGGTCCTATGGGGTGCAGGTGGCGAAGCTGGCCGGCCTGCCGCAATCGGTTTTGGAGCGGGCGAAGGTGGTTCTTGAGGCTTTGGAGCGGGGCGAGCGCGAGGGACATAGCAAGCAAAAAGCCCTCATTGACGATTTGCCCCTATTTTCCGCGGTGGCGATGTCGGCGCCCGCGCCCTCAACCCAGTCTGAACTTGAAGAGGTCTTGAATGCGGTCCAGCCAGACAGCTTGAGCCCCAAACAGGCTTTGGATCTCATTTATGAGTTGAAGTCGAAACTCAAACCATAAAGGCGGCCCGTAAGCCGCCCTTGTCATGGGTTGCGCTGAAGAGCCTTAGCCTGGTGTTGAAGAAACACCGACTTGCGCGGGGCGCAAAAGGCGCTCATGCAGCATGAAGCCTTCGGTCATCACCTGAATGATATCCCCTGCTTTGGTTCCTGGAACTGGCGCTTCAAACATGGCTTCGTGATTTTGAGGATCAAAGCGCTCACCAATTTCGGGAGAAATGGGTTCGATGCCATGTTTTNTGAAAACATTGACAATTTCCCGCATGGTGAGCTCAACCCCCTCAATCAAGGCCGCTGAGACTTCGCGCTGGTCATCTGTCGCAGCCTCAAGGCCGCGCTTGAGATTGTCATACACCGGCAGAAGATCACGCGCGAGCTTTGAGCCGCCGTAATTTTCCGCTTCTCTGCGATCACGATCCCCGCGTTTGCGGGCGTTTTCCGCATCCGCGAGGGCACGCATCCACTTATCTTTGAGATCATCACGTTCGGCGCGTAGAGCATCAAGCTCTAGCTCCTCTTCGGTGTATTCTTCCTCACCATATTCTTCTTCTTCGGCAAGACTGACGTCTTGGAGAAACTCGTCTTCATGTTCTTTTGCCATCCGGACCTAACCTCGATCAGATAAAACCCGCCCGACCATTTGAGCGGAATAATTCACGATTGGCACAATCCGACCGTAATTCAGACGCGTGGGTCCGATTACACCAATGGCGCCAACCACCTTTCGGTCAGCGTTCATATAGGGAGAAACCACCAAAGAGGAACCCGAAAGTGAAAATAGTTTGTTCTCAGAGCCAATAAAAATGCGAACACCCTCGCCTTCATCGGTTAATTGCAAAAATTCCGCGATATCCTGTTTGCGTTCTAGGTCATCAAAAAGCACCCGTACCCGCTCCAAATCCTCCGCTGTGCCGGCATTCTCAAGGAGATTCGCTCTGCCGCGAACAATTAGTCGCTCATTATCGCCACCGGCATCCTCCATCACGGCCACGCCAGCCTCAACCAAGCCGGTGGTCAAAACATCCAATTCCGAGCGATGCTTTTTGATCTCTGCGGCAATGCTGGATTTTAACTCTTGCAACGTCCGGCCTTGACCAATCGCATTTAGGAAGTTGACCGCCTCTCGCATCTGGCTTGGGGTTTGACCCAAAGGCGGGCGAAATACCCGGTTTTCAACCTCTCCATTGGCAAAGACCAGCACCACGAGCGCGCGGTCGGCGGCTAAGGACACAAACTCAATATGTTTTATTGACGAAGATTTTTTGGGGGCCAGCACCAAAGATGCACCACGAGTCAGCCCAGAAAGAGCGCTGGACATACGATCAAGCATGCTTGTGATGCTGTCGTTTTCCTCCATGGTTGCAGAAATTTTGCGCTGGGCCGCTTCATCAGGCTCCCCAATCTCCAAAATACCATCAACAAACATTCGCAGACCGAGCTCAGTGGGTTGACGGCCAGCAGAAGTATGGGGGCTGTTGAGCAGGCCGAGAAACTCTAAGTCTTTCATGACATTGCGAATGGTGGCCGCGCTCACGGGCCGAGTCATTTGCTGGGTCAAGGTGTTGCTACCCATCGGCTCCCCCGATGACAGATAGTTTTCCACCACCCGTTGAAATACTTCACGGCTGCGGGCATCCATTTCTGAAAATAACTCTGTAAACGAATCCATTCACTAAGCCTTGCTATTTAGGGTGCGCATCGCATATTCGCGCATGAACACAGAGAGGACAAGCAATGCGACCATCCAATCGAGAATTAAATCAAATGCGTGACATTGTGATTGAAACAAACGTCACCCGCCATGCCGAGGGATCTTGTTTGATCAAGATTGGTGATACGCATGTGCTTTGCACAGCCAGTTTGGAAGAGCGGGTGCCTCCGTTTCTGCGCAACTCTGGATTGGGTTGGGTGACTGCAGAATATGGGATGCTGCCCCGCGCCACCCATACACGCATGCGCCGCGAGGCGAAAAATGGACAATCTGGGCGCACTCAAGAGATTCAGCGTCTCATTGGCCGGAGTTTGCGGGCGGGTGTTGATCGGGTGGCATTGGGTGAGCGGCAAATTAGTATCGATTGTGATGTGATCCAAGCCGATGGCGGGACACGTTGCGCCGCAATTACGGGCGGTTGGGTGGCACTCAAGCTCGCGGTGCAAAAACTCATGAAAGCCGGAGATATTATCAGCGATCCGCTCGTGGATCCTGTGGCTGCGGTGAGCTGTGGTATCTATGCGGGTCAAGCGGTGTTAGACNTGGACTACCCGGAGGACAGTGAAGCTGGTGTTGATGGCAATTTCGTAATGCTGGGATCGGGTAAGTTGGTTGAGGTCCAGATGTCGGCAGAGGGCTCAACCTTTTCGCGAGACCAAATGGGGCAGCTGATGGATCTGGCCGAGGCGGGCGTGTCGCAACTGGTGGCGGCCCAATTGGCGGCTGTTGGCTGATGCGCGCGCTCACGGAGCCTCGACTCGTTTTGGCCAGTCATAACACAGGCAAGCTGCGCGAGATTCAGGCGCTTCTGGCGCCCTTTGGTGTCGCCTGTGTGAGTGCCCGTGATCTGGGCCTAAAGGAGCCGGAGGAAACGGAAACCAGTTTTGCAGGAAATGCGCGGCTGAAGGCGCATTTTGCGGCGCAGGCATCCGGCCTGCCGGCGCTGTCGGACGACAGTGGTATTTGTGTCGATGGGCTGGAGGGCGCGCCGGGGGTTTATACAGCCGATTGGGCAGAAACCCCCAATGGTCGCGATTTTACCATGGCAATGACGCGGGTCTGGGAGGCGCTGGAGGCGGCTGATGCGCCCTTCCCGCGTCATGCGCAATTTAATTGTACCTTATGTTTGGCCTGGCCAGATGGTCACGATGAGATTTTCGCCGGCATTGTGCCGGGGCAAGTGGTCTGGCCCATGCGCGGTACACATGGATTTGGCTTTGATCCCATGTTTCAGCCCGATGGGTTTGATCAAACATTTGGTGAAATGCTTCCTGAGGTGAAGCACCCCCTAAGCCATAGGGCAGATGCCTTTAAGAAACTGGTGTCTGGCTGTCTCACATGATGGAAGATTGGCGGCATGGCGGGTTTGGTCTTTATATCCATTGGCCATTTTGCGAATCGAAATGCCCCTATTGTGACTTTAATTCCTACGTCAGCGCCACGGTGGACAACGAAATGTGGGAGGCGGCCCTGTTGAGCGAATTGGATCGCCACGCGGCCCTGACCCCAGATCGCCTCTTGAATTCGATTTTTTTCGGGGGCGGTACGCCAAGCTTAATGCCGCCCAAAATGGTGGGGCGTTTAATTGATCGCGCGCGGTCACTGTGGTCCTTCGCAAATGATATTGAAATCACGCTTGAGGCCAATCCATCTTCTGTTGAGGCGTCTCGCTTCGCTGATTTTCGCGCGGCTGGCGTGAATCGTGTGTCCATGGGAATTCAGGCGTTGAACGATCCTGACCTAAAACGCCTTGGTCGGTTGCATTCCGTTGCAGAGGCACGTTCCGCTCTCGCGGTCGCGAAGGCTTATTTTGATCGGGTCAGTTTTGATTTGATCTATGCCCGGCAGGATCAGACGCTTGAAGCCTGGCAAAGTGAACTCACTCAAGCCATAGAAATGAGCGCGGGGCATCTTTCCTTGTATCAGCTCACGGTTGAGCCGGGCACGGCCTTTGGGTTTCGTGCACAGGCGGGAAAGCTGGGCGGGTTACCTGACGAGGATTTGAGCGCGGATATGTTTGAGGTCACCCATGAGATCTGCGCTCAGGCAGGGTTGCACGGCTATGAGGTGTCGAATTATTCTCTTAAGTCATTGGAATCAAAACATAATATGATATATTGGCGCGGTGGCGACTATATCGGAATTGGACCGGGTGCCCATGGGCGCCTAACCCTATCCGGGACGCGCCACGCCACCAGAACCGCTTTGGCACCGCAAGCTTGGTTGGAGCGGGTGGCACAGCGCAATACAGGGACCAGTCATCAAGAAATATTGGCGCCGCAGGATCACGCCAATGAGTTGATCATGATGGGATTGCGGGTATCAGACGGAATTTCTCGCAGGCGCATTGAGGGCGTCGCGGGCGCCCCACTCAATATCCCAGACCACCTGCTTGATTTGGGCCTGCTGGAGCTTTCGGACTCTCAACTTCGGGCCACAAAAGCCGGCCGGCCTCTGCTCAATCAGCTGGTCCAGGCTTTGATGTATTAAAGCCCTGCCAGGTGACGACAAAGCTCATCAAGTTGCTCTAGATTTTTATAGCGAATGGTGATCGCTCCACCCTCCTGCCCAGGNCTATGTGCAATGGAGACCGCCATTTTTAGAGCCGCAGAAAGATCCCCCTCAAGCGCGCGTGTATCTGCATCCTTGGCAATTTTCGGCAGGCGCTCTTTGCTGGGCGCCTTGGGCTCTTTCACCAATTTCTCAGTCTGGCGAACCGACAGCCCGCGCGCGACGACAAGGCGGGCCAATTCAGAGGCATTCGGCGCCGTGATCAGTGCGCGGGCGTGGCCGCTTGACAGGCTTCCGCTAATCACAAGAGCTTGAACATCTTCTGGCAGCGCCAGAAGCCGAAGAACATTTGCGATATGCGGGCGCGATTTGCCAAGGGCCTCGGCCATCTGCTCTTGCGTATGACCAAATTTATCCATGAGCTGGCGATATCCAATCGCCTCCTCAATAGGATTTAGATCTGCGCGTTGGATGTTCTCAATAATTGCGATCTCAAGCACGTCCAGGTCGGAAAACTCTCGCACCACAATCGGCAATTCATGCAGCTGGGCGAGCTGCGAGGCGCGCCAGCGCCGCTCGCCCGCGACAATTTGATACTCTCCGGCTTTCACCGGATGCGCACGGACGACCAGCGGTTGAATAATGCCCTTCGAGCGAATGGATCCGGCGAGGTCGTTTAAATCATCCGCATCAAAGTGCCGACGCGGCTGGTCCGGGTTTGGATGTATGGCCTCGATCGGCACAAGCAATTCATTGCGCCGTTCAGAATTGACCGGGCCTGAGGCGCCAACGGTCTGTTCAATATCTGCCATCAGAGCAGATAGGCCTCGACCGAGACCTCTTTGACGTTTTGGGGTATTGGCCATGCTGTGTCCTAACTCTTTATCATCTTCGTGCCAGAATTTCTTGAGCGAGGGCGCGATAGGCCTCCGCGCCCTTAGATCGGCTGTCATAGCTTAATACGGGCATCGCGAACGAAGGAGCCTCGCTTATTCTGACGTTCCGAGGAATGACTGTTTTAAAGACCAATTCCCCCAAGTTTTCCCGCGCGTCCTCTTCAACCTGCAAAGATAGGCGATTGCGCGCGTCATACATTGTGAGCACCACCCCCTCGATTCGCAGGTCTGGGTTACCCAAATCTCGGACCTCACGCACAGACATCAACAATTGCGACAGCCCCTCCAGGGCAAAAAATTCGCTTTGTAATGGAATAATGAGCGCATGCGCCGCGATCAGAGCGTTTACAGTTAGGACGTTGAGCGATGGCGGGCAGTCCAGAAGCACATAGTCGTAGCTTGTTAGATCTGAGTTGCTCAAAACGTTACGCAGCATCTTACTTCTGTTTTTGGCGGCGGCCAGCTCAATATCGGCAGAGCTGAGATCTGTTGTTGATGGCACTAAGTCGATGTTTTCAAACTCGGTCTTTTGAATAAACTGGGGATCAACATGGGTGCCGACCAGGACATCATAGGTTGTAAATTCGCGGCCATCCGCGTGGGAACCAAGCCCGGTTGACGCGTTCCCTTGAGGATCAAGATCCATGACAAGCACTTTAAATCCGACTTCCGCTATTGCAGCTGCCAAATTCAGGGTTGTGGTTGTCTTCCCGACCCCGCCTTTCTGATTGGCGATGGCGAAAATTTTTGGTTTAATCTGCTGCACGTCGAATATTCCTGATTTTCAACACCGCCGCATTGCGATCTGTCTGGCTCTTTACGATGTCGTGTTCAAATGACCATGATTTTTGCGCCGCCGCAAGTTCATCATGATAGGTTTGCCCCTTCATGAACAAACAAACACCGTCCTTTTCAACAAGCGCTTCAGCGTAATGCAATAGGTTGGGCAAAGGTGCGAGCGCGCGCGCCGAGAGGGTCGCCGCCCGAGGCAAAGATAAAGATTCAATTCTGGAGCTGTGGATTTCACAGTTGAGCTGCAGAATTGCAGCGGCTTGACGGAGGAAGGCAGCCTTTCTCAGGTCACTTTCGACCAAAACCATGCGGGTAGTTGGGGAAATTTCTTTCAAGCAAATCGCAACAACGATGCCNGGAAAGCCGCCCCCGCTGCCAAGATCAATCCAATGACCTGACAGGTGGGCCAAAGCTACGATCTGTGCCGAATCTTCAATATGACGGCTCCAGATGTTCGGAATACTGCCTTTTGCGATTAGGTTGATGACAGGATTCCACTTTTTAACCAACGCAACGAAGTCGTGCAGCAGGGCCTCTGTTTCACGTGAAACATTCAAGCTGGTGAGTGTCTCGCGCTCGGTCATCCGGTGTTTTTCAAACTTTGGGATTTTATGCTCAACAGAACTGCCGTAAGGGCCGCCGGCGTCACGCCCTCGATATTCTTAGCGGCGCCAAGCGACTCTGGACGGGCAGCGCTTAATTTTGCAATCATCTCCGAAGACAGACCAGCAACGCCCGCATAGTGAAAGCCGCTTGGAATTTTGATACTCAAATCTCGGGTAAGCGCGTCAATATCGCGGCTCTGACGCTCGATATAGGTTACGTAGAGCGCTTCTCGCGCAGCCTGATCCAGCGATTCCGACTCAAAGCCTGATAAAGCTGGAGCCAAGTCCGCAAGCTTGGCAATTGTAACCCCCGGGATAGAGAGCAATTCATGCCCATTGCGACGGCGCCCGTCCAGCCCAAGGTCAATCCCCACGCGTCTCGCTTCGTTGGGCGACACAGCCATTGAGGACAGCAGCGAACGACACTGATCCAGACGCCTGATCTTCTCTTGATATAGGTCATACCTGTGTCGAGACACTAAGCCAGAGGCGTGACCCTGCTCCGTTAAGCGCTGATCGGCATTATCGGCTCGAAGTTTCAATCGAAACTCAGCCCGTGAGGTGAACATTCTATAAGGCTCAGTGGCGCCCCGTGTTGTCAAATCGTCAATCATAACACCGATATAGCTGGTGCTGCGGTCAAAGATGATAGGGCACACGCCCTTGAGCCGCTTGGCAACACCAATCGCCGCCACCAGACCCTGCGCTGCCGCCTCCTCATACCCCGTTGTCCCATTAATTTGCCCGGCCAAAAACAATCCACCCATCAGGTTTGATTCCAAATCAGTTGATAGGCCCTGGGGATTAAGAAAATCATATTCAATGGCGTATCCCGGCTGTTGGATTTCCACATTCTCCAGCCCCACGATCGACCTGACATAGGCCTCCTGTACATCTTCCGGAAGAGATGTCGAAATACCGTTTGGATATATGCAGTTTGTTTTCAGCCCCTCTGGCTCCAAAAAGACCTGATGGCTGGATTTATCAGCAAAACGGGTTATTTTATCTTCAATTGAGGGACAATAGCGCGGTCCTACGCCCTCGATATGCCCCCCATACATGGCCGACTTTCCAATATTTTCCCGAATAATGTCATGCGTCTGGGCGTTGGTGTGTGTAATACCACAGCTGACCTGCGACGCGGTTGGACCTTTTGACAAAAACGACAACATGACTGGATCGGCATCAGCGGGCTGAAGCTCCAGATGACTCCAATCAATTGTGTCACTATTCAATCGGGGCGGTGTCCCTGTTTTCAATCGGCCGAAGACTGCGCCCAAAGATTCCATCTGCTGTGACAGCTCGTCCGCTGCCTTTTCGCCCATACGACCGGCAGAAACCCTTTTGTCGCCGATATGAATCGTTCCCCGCATAAAGGTGCCAGCGGTCAGGATAACTGAACGGGCAGGAATCTCTGAACCATCCGCCAAGCGAACACCCGTCACGACACCGCCGCTTGACATCAGAGCCGCCGCCTCACCCTCGATCAAAGTATAGTCTTGTTGCGCCAGCAAGGCCTGGATGGCCTGTAGATATAGCTCCCGATCCGATTGGGTCCGCGGTCCCTGCACTGCGGGGCCCTTGCTTCGGTTCAAAAGGCGAAATTGAATACCTGAGAGATCGGCGGCCGTGCCCATAATACCATCGAGAGCATCGATCTCGCGCACCAAATGACCCTTGCCCAAGCCACCAATTGCCGGGTTACATGACATCACGCCGACTTTGGTTTTGTCCAAAGTCACAAGTGCGGCGTGCAATCCATACCGGCAAGCCGCGTGAAGCGCTTCGCATCCGGCATGGCCGCCGCCCACAACCACAACATCAAAATGTTTCACGTGAAACAGGCCCCCTACTTCCCCAAACAAAAGCTTGAAAAGATCTCATCCAGCACAGATTCTATATCAATCCGACCGAAAACGAAATCCAATTCACTGAGCGCGAAATATAGCTCTTGGCTGGCCAGTTCAAAAGGCAGCGGGTCAAGGTCCGTCAACTCCAAAACCCGCCCCAGAAAAGACTCCGCGGATCGCAACCCGGTGATTTGCCGCTCTCGAATAGCAACCACGTCCTGCGGTGTTTTAACCTTTAATCGCTCGGCAATTAGAGTAAGTAGCTCTGACACGCCCTCGCCGGTTTTTCCAGAAACCGACCCCACATCAGAGCACCGCTCATCCCCCTTGTTCAGCCGGACAATATCCCCATCACGCATCTCAATAGGAAGAGCTTCACCCGCCTCTTCGATCAAAAACACTCGCATATCAGCCGCCGCGGCCATCTCATATGCCTTTGAAATTCCNAGGCTTTCAATCGCATCATCAGAGTCACGCAAGCCCGCTGTATCAAGAAAACTCACAGCAAGCCCCTGCAAATCAACCCGACATTCGATGACGTCTCGCGTCGTTCCTGCCACATCTGACGTGATTGCCGCTTGCCGTCCCACTATGGCGTTTAGCAAGGTGGATTTACCAACATTTGGCGCACCAATAATCGCAACTGTAAATCCGCTGCGAATTTTTGACGCCATNCTAGACCGCTCTAAAACAGCAGCGATCGATGCGCGCGTTTCGGTAACCAAACTGACCACTTCAACAGAGAGATCGTCTGGAATTTCTTCATCCGAAAAATCAATGCTGGCCTCCAGTAGAGCCGCTGCGCGCAACAACTTGCCGCGCCACTGCGNTCCGGCATCCCCGAAACTCCCATCCAAAACACGAATGGCCTGTTGGCGCTGCGATTCGGTTTCAGCATCAATTAAGTCCGACAAGGCCTCCACCTGATTGAGGTCCAATTGACCATTTTCCAACGCGCGGCGGGTAAACTCCCCAGGCTCCGCAAGCCGGCAATCCTCCTGTTCCGAAAGCTCCGACAGCAACTTGGCCACCGTCGCAAGACCCCCATGAACCTGAAACTCGACAACACGCTCGCCCGTAAAGCTTGCCCCTTGTTCGAAACACAGCACAAGCGCATGATCAATAAGTGCCCCATCTCGCGCACGCACCGCCCGCAAGCCTGCCCNACCAACAGCCGGCAANTTGCAAAATGTACCTGCAATATCAAAGGCTTGAGGCCCAGAAAGACGTATTACAGAAACCCCTGCCCGACCCGTTGCCGTCGCCTGCGCAAAAATACTGTCCATGCGCGACACTTAGGTGTTCATAGAATCAAAGAATTCAGAATTGGATTTGGTTTGCTTCAGTTTCGAAATCAAAAACTCTATCGCGTCTGTCGTGCCCATCGGGTTCAAAATCCGGCGCAAAACATAGGTTTTTTGCAGATCAACTTTGTCTACCAACAGGTCCTCTTTACGCGTGCCGGATTTCAAAACATCCATTGCTGGGAATACGCGCTTGTCCGCAACCTTGCGATCCAAGACGATTTCCGAGTTACCGGTGCCCTTAAATTCTTCAAAAATAACCTCATCCATACGGCTGCCCGTATCAATCAAAGCCGTTGCAATAATGGTTAAAGAGCCGCCCTCTTCAATATTTCGCGCCGCCCCGAAAAAACGTTTTGGCCGCTGCAAGGCATTCGCATCCACGCCACCGGTCAACACCTTACCAGACGAAGGAACCACCGTATTAAACGCCCGGCCCAAGCGCGTGATTGAATCGAGCAAAATGACAACATCGCGCTTATGCTCAACCAAGCGTTTCGCCTTTTCAATCACCATTTCAGATACAGCAACGTGACGCGTTGCNGGCTCATCAAAGGTAGAGCTCACAACCTCCCCCTTCACAGACCGCTGCATATCGGTGACCTCTTCTGGGCGCTCATCAATCAACAAGACGATCAAATAGCATTCAGGGTGATTTCTCTCGATGGAATTTGCAATGTTCTGAAGTAAAACGGTTTTACCCGTCCGTGGCGGCGCAACGATCAAAGATCTCTGACCTTTACCAATTGGAGCAACCAAATCAATGATACGCGCCGAACGATCCTTCGTGGTGGGATCCTCCAGCTCCATTTTCAACCGCTCATCAGGATAAAGCGGCGTCAGGTTTTCAAATGCCACCTTATGGCGCGCGCGTTCTGGATTCTCAAAGTTGATTTTCTCAACCTTTGTCATACCAAAATAGCGCTCTGTGTCCTCTGGCGCTTTAATAATGCCCTCGATGGTATCGCCTGTCCGCAAAGAAAATTGCCGGATCATTTCTGGCGAAACATAGATATCATCTGGTCCCGGTAAATAATTCGCCTCTGGAGACCGCAAGAAACCAAANCCGTCCTGAAGCACCTCCAAAACGCCATCGCCGGATATCTCGGCTCCATCTTCCGCACGCTCTTTCAAGATTGAGAACATCATGTCGCCCTTACGCATGGTCGACGCGTTCTCAATTTCCAGCTCCTCCGCCATAGAAAGCAGATCTTTTGGGCTTTTTGCCTTTAATTCGGCCAAAGTCACACGGTTACTTGTCATGGAGTCTCTTCCTGCCCAGGATCACCGAGGGCACCATAGATGTCATTAAGAAAAAGCAATCCCGAACGGGCGCGCCCTCTCGTTACTCAAAACCAAGCGGCGAGTCAAATATTTCAAGCTTATTTAAAAAGGTCGCACCACAACCATAATAACAATCACCAGCAACAAGATCGTCGGAACTTCATTCATAATTCGGTAGGTTTTTCCCGAAAGATGATTTTCGCCCCTTTCGAAGCTCGCTTGCTTCTTAGCCAACCAAAAATGAAATAGAGTCATGGCCAAAATAGAGAGTAGTTTCACCCACGGCCAAATTTCCGACCAATCCAATACACCAGGAATAAGGGCCAGAGTTACTCCAAANGCCCATGTCGCGATCATGGCGGGCGTCATGATAACCTTTAGAAGTTTCGATTCCATCATTGAAAACAATCTATCGGTATCAGATGGGACACTTACTTTTTCGCTATGATGGACAAAAAGTCTTGGAAGGTAAAAAATTCCCGCCATCCAAGAGATCACAGAGATAATATGGCCAGCCTTCAGCCATGGGTACAGCGCAATTAAATAATCCATCATCGGTCTCTCTTCCCTGCTCTTTATATTAATAAAGTATTATATGATTTTAGTAGAGAGATGTAGCGTTGCCGTATTCTGTGGATTAAATTTAATACCGTGGTTTATCCACAGTGGGATAAAAACAGTGAAAATTTCAAAGATATAAAAATAAATTAATATAAACAGATGCCTAAAGATATTTTAGGTGTATAACCCTGTAGATAAAACATCTAAACCAGACCAGCCTCAGACATATCATCAGCACAAATTTATCCATATCCACATGAGATAAATACACTGAAAAATCCTGAAATCAGGTGAAATCATGGAAGGATTCTTGTGTTTGCATAAATCCGCGATTACCCCCACAGTTCAGTCACAGGTCACACCAAACATATCCACAGGTTTATCTTACATGGATCTTATTCTCGCGTCCCAATCTGCCACGCGCCGTCGCATCTTAAATGCCGCACGGATGGATGCTCAATTTATCTCACCGCAAATTGATGAAGAAAATATTATCAGATCTTTGAGTGCAGAGCAGGCCCCGCCACGCGACATTGCCGACACTTTGGCAGAGCATAAAGCGCTAAAAATTTCCCGAAAAAATCCAAATAGTTGGGTGATTGGCTGTGATCAAATACTTNTTTTTGAGGGGGAAATATCTGGAAAACCCGCCTCACCCGAAGCGCTCAAAGACTCTTTGTCTCGTCTTTCTGGGCAAACACATCGACTGATCACTGCCAATGTTATCTACAAGGATAGCAAACCCCAGTGGCGACATATTTCCATGAGCCATATGTCCATGCGGCCCATGAGCCCCGCTGAAATAGATGCTTATGTGGAAACGCATTGGCAGGATGTCAAACAGTCTGCAGGGGGTTATCACTTTGAAAAAACCCCAGACCTTTTTTCTGCCGTGCGTGGAGATTGGTTTGATATTATGGGTCTTTCTATTGGTCCCATCATTGGCTTTTTGAACCAAAATCATCCAAGTCCCCCGTTTCAAACCCCAAAACTTGCGGCTGTTTTGGGTCATCCGATAGCGCAGAGCAAATCACCCTTAATGCACGGGCATTGGCTTAAGAAAAACCAAATATCAGGCGATTACATCGCCATCGACATTCCCCCTTCGCGGTTTGAGTCAACAGTACGCATGCTGTTTGATGTCGGTTTTTCAGGCTTCAATGTTACCATCCCGCATAAGGAAAAGGCATTGGCGCTCGCAGATGATATAAGCCCAGAGGCACAGCGTATTGGGGCCGCCAATACTTTGATTAAAACGGACAATGGCAAAATTCGTGGCGATAATACAGATGGTTACGGATTCATGACCAACCTAATTTCGCAAATCAATACTTGGCACCCCGCCGCAGGCCCTTCCTTGGTTCTCGGTGCGGGGGGCGCTGCGCGGGCTATTTTGGTTGCGCTGTTGGATGCCGGCGTGCCCAAAATTTATCTCTGTAACCGTACCCGTGACCGGGCAGAAGATTTGGCCGGTGATATTTCTGATTGTATTGAAGTGATTGATTGGCAGGACAAGGAAGAAATCCTGCCAAAGGTGTTTACAGTGGTCAACACTACCTCGCTCGGTATGACTGGAAAGCCGGCTTTGGAGTTCGATTTGACCAATATTAATCCGCGCGCTTTGGTCGCCGATCTCATCTATGCCCCCCTCGAAACCCAGCTTTTGAAGGACGCGCGGGCGCGTGGATGTGACGTGGTCGGTGGCATTGGTATGTTATTGCATCAAGGCGTGCCAGGATTTGAGGCTTGGTTCGGCACGCGGCCTNCGGTGGATGAAGAGCTCGAGGCATTGGTGCTCACATGAGTTTTCTTTTGGGATTGACCGGATCCATCGGTATGGGAAAATCAACAACCGCTCAGCTTTTTGCGGACCGGGGTTGCAAAATTTGGGATGCGGACAGTACCGTGCATCGCGCCTATGAAAAAAACGGTGCGGCGGTGGATGGTATTGCGAAGCTTGCCCCCAGTGCTGTGACCCAAGGNTCAGTCGATCGCGCAGAGCTTCGTGCTCTCATTTCGCAAGACGCCACCCTCTTGCCAAAGCTAGAGGCGATCATTCACCCCCTTGTAAAAACGGATCGTGAAGCCTTTATTGCCAATCACCCGAACTCCATTTTGATTTTTGACATTCCGTTGTTGTTTGAGCTAAATTCCGATGCTGATTTCGATGCNGTCGCATGTGTTTTGTCGCGCCCTGAGGTGCAAAAGTCCCGTGTCTTGGCGCGACCCGGGATGACGGAAGAGCATTTTAAGATGATCCAATCCAAACAATGGCCTGCCGAAGACAAAGCCGCGCGGGCAGATTATATTATTGATACCAATAGCCCTGAAACAGCCGCGCGGGCGGTTGAGGCAATTTTGGATGATATCAGGAAAAGGCCACAAGATGCGTGAAATTGTTTTGGATACGGAAACCACCGGGTTTGAGCCCAGTGAAGGGGATCGGATTGTTGAAATCGGTGCGGTTGAGCTGTTTAACCACTTACCGACTGGCCGCACCTATCACCAATATATTAATCCAGAACGCAACATGCCGGAAGCTGCGTTTAATGTGCACGGATTGAGCGAAGAATTCTTATCTGACAAGCCTGTGTTTAAAGACATTGCCCAAGAATTTGTTGATTTCATTCAGGACTCAAAGCTCGTCATACATAACGCTTCTTTCGATATGAAATTTTTAAACGCCGAGCTTGGTTGGGTCAATCGGCCGGCCTTGCCGAACCATCAAGCGATTGACACTCTTGCGATTGCGCGCCGTAAGTTTCCTGGCTCCCCTGCGTCGTTGGATGCTTTGTGCCGCAGATTTGGCATTGATAATTCGTCGCGCAGTTTGCATGGGGCCTTGTTGGATTCTGAAATCCTGGCGGAAGTCTATTTAGAGCTGGTTGGTGGCCGCCAGCCAGATTTGGTTTTATCCGGCCCAGAGGTCAAAACATCCGCCGATGGCTCATCCTCTTCTGATTGGCGCCCCGCGCCCCGACCAAAACCGTTGGCCTCTCGGCTGTCGGATGCCGAAAAAGCGGCGCATGACACATTCATCGCCGCTTTGGGATCTGATGCACTTTGGACTAAAAAACCCTAGTTCGCTTTCGCTTT
>JGI26081J50195_1000110_pt1 | contig 32789 bp, 29 predicted proteins | sample SaaInl74LU_5_DNA_FD_50195 | JGI IMG/M metagenome (IMG submission 50195) | reverse complement strand
ATAGACGCATACAAATTCGAGGAGTTAAACCATGAGGCAAAGCTAAATGTAGTTTTTTGGATGACATCCACCTTTGAGCCGCTTGAATATGAGAGGCTAGACGGAAGCATCGGCTACGATTATTGGGACGAGGCGGATGTGGAATACATTGAAGATTTTTGCAAAATCAACGGACATTTATTTTCTAAAAATGGTGATCCGATACACAAATTAATAACTAAACATTAATCAAATGAAAAACTGGAACTCAAAAATAAACGAGTACACTCCTATCAAAAAAGANAGAACAAAACAGAAAGCACAAAAAGCAATTGACTTGTATAACAGCGGTGANCATGTCAATAAAATTGCAGCAGAAATTGGCGTTAGTGCGCCACGTGTTTACCAATACCTACGTAAAGATGATAGATAAAATTAAAATAATGGTGGAAGAAAGACTTAATGTAGACTTCAAACGTAATACCAGGCGACGAGATTATGTCTATAGCAGGGCTGTATTCTTTATGTTGGTAGACAAGTACTGCAGTATATCGACAGTCAAGATGGGCAAGTCTGTTGGCAGGGATCATTCAACCGTGTTACACTACAGAAAAAATGTATACCGCCATGCTAGATCTGAACAAAAATATCTAAGTGCTTATAAGTATATCTCTAATATAGTAGACAAGATGATTGAAAATTCATCTGTCCCTGATATGGTTTATAAAATCAAAAACTTAGAGTCAGAGAACGAAAGGGTCAATAGATTAGAGGCTTTAATTCCTATGCTATCTGAACACTTAAACAATAAGGCAAAAATAATCCTTAAATTACAGGATAAGATAGTCAGGATAGAAAACGATTTTTGCTTTGAAGATCATGAAATTAGATTCAGGGAACTCAGCGAAGAGAACAAAGAACTATTTCGCATCCGTGCTAATGCAATCCTTAATATGATGAAATGAGTTCACTCTCATTATTTCTCTGTCCATGTACGGACAAAACAACTAACCATTAATATTTAACATATGAAAGAAATAAATGATTTCTACAGGGTGCAGATTGAAACACTCCAAAGAACTATAAAATCACTTAAAATTGAGCTGTTTATGAGGGAGGTTGAGTCTATGAATATTGACACACATTATGTCGATAATTTCATGCACAACAAGTACGACGTTGATTTGGATCATGAGGAGAATCTACAAAACCTGGTTAAAAGTCTTCTAAAATAACCAATTTCGACATTTCGACACACCGTCGACACACCTGTCGACACACTGCAAGCACCCGTCATTGCTATAAAAGTGTCGAAGTGTCGACTTTTACCTATTATAATTAGAAAAAAAATAAAAGTAGTAGTAGTATATATATATAAAGAGTATAGAAAAAAAACCGACACAATTTGCAAATTAAAAATATAGTAATTACATTTGAACCATGGATATCACTCAACAACTCAAAGACTTATTCTCATCCTTTAACGAGATTTATGGACATATGGAAGGAGGCCCTAAAGCGGGGCACACAAATCGACAACAACAACGTGATATACAAGGGCGTGAAATTCGTTCAAACAGAGTTTGGAGTGGACGTATACACGACCGAGACTGACTTTTATAAAGAGATGGACTTAGGCTATCTTCGTTTATTTTATGAAGAGGGCTTTGACCAGGCAATGTCGGCCTACCTACACGACAAGTATTGCAGACAAATTGAGTGGTACAACCAAAGGATAAAGCACGAGGTCAGTGGCCGTAAGAACAATAGGAGGTTTGAGTATCTCAAAAAACTTAGAGACGAAACACTAACTAAATTAAATTATGAAAGAAATAATTGAAAGACTAAGAAACGACCAGGACTATTATGGTGATTATGGAAAGCAGTGGTTATCGAACAGTCAAATAGGAACGCTTCTAAGCAATCCAAAAGAGTTCGGACGAGATAATATGTCAGAGAACGCTAATCTACTCTTAGGTCGCTTCTTTCATGTAGCTATGCTCGAGCCACACAAACTTGGAGAGTTTGATATTGTAGAGGCATCAACACGAAATACAAATATATACAAAGAACAAGCGGGTGATCGTTTTCTTTTGCTTCAAAAGGAGGTTGACTCTCTGATGTATGGAATTAATCAGATGAAGGGCAACAAGGAGATGGCTTCTCAGATTTATGCTGAAGGAAATCAATACGAAGTACCAATGATTGATGAATTCTTTGGCGTGCCGTTCAAGGGCAAGGCTGACATCGTCACCAATGAAAAAATAATTGACATCAAGACGACCTCAAACATTGCTAAGTTTAGGCAGAGTGCTAAGATATACAACTACGATAGCCAAGCCTTCATCTACAGCTCTATGTTTGGGTTACCGTTTGAGTTCTTTGTTATTGATAAGAGCACTCGTCAGATGGGGATTTATACATGTAGCGAAGAGTTTTTAGAGCGTGGCATGCAGAAGGTAGCTCAGGCCGTAGAGGTATACAACAAGTTCTTTGGGCCAAACGCAACTGAAGATGTAAATAAATACGTAGCACACCAGGTGTTATAAAAGCCAAACACATTTGAATAAGCCCAAGCGGTTGGGGCATGACAACCGTATTTTAAATTTTTTTTATTATGGCAAGATTTAGCCACACAAACGAGAGCCCTAAGAGCTCAAATCCAACCACCAAGTACATTGAGTGGAAGTCAAACGACAAATGTTTTAGTTACTACGACAAGGACATTAAAGAAAATGTCCAAGTACAACTACCATTAAAGTTTGCTTTCATAAACCAATACCACACGGTTAAGGGATGGCATGACAAGAACCAGTCTGGGATTTATTCCAACGAGGTTTACTTTATCGGTACCGAACCAATGACAGTCCGCTCATTCAAGCCAAAAGGTTTTGTTGTAGCTGAGGGTCTTTACACAGACATCAAGGCTCAAGTGGTTGCCCAGGGAGGTAAGTACCACAGATCAGTCTACGTGATGTTAGAGGACGGAACTATAGCCAACCTTGCTTTCAAAGGCGCTGTGGTTCGTGAATGGTCAGAGTTCTACAGGTTACTAAAGACTGTTGAGGACAGTAACTGGGTTGAGGTTAATGAGGCTACTGAACAAAAGAAAGGTAGCATTAATTATTCTACACCTCTTTTCTCAATAGGTAAGAAGTTTACACCTGCTCAAGACTCTAAGGTTGGTGATGCGGCTACTCGTATTAAGGATCATATGGATGGATACTTCTCCAAAGTTGATGTTCCTGAGTTTGAAGTAGACGAGATTGACTTCTAGAAATAGCTAACCAATGAAAGGGGGTCGAAAGACCCCTTTTTTTAACTCTAATTTACTATGATTACTATATTCAGAAATATACGGGAGACCTCTACCCCGTTTTACAAGGACATTGGCTTCATATTTGAGCGCATACAAAGTGAGAAGTATGGTGACCTGATTAAGCAGATTCGCAAGGAGCAAGACAAGACTGCACGTAATGAACTCAAGAAAGAATTGCCTGCTATTTGTTTCAGCGGAATATTTAGTAAGCGTTCCGACGATGCAATAAAAGAACATAGTGGTTATATCTGTCTAGACTTTGATGGATATACCAAAAAGAAGGACATGCTAGAGGCAAAAGAAAGCATGTCAAAAGACCCGTATGTGATGGCTGCATTTGTTAGCCCTTCAGGAAATGGGTTAAAGGTCATTATCAAGATACCAAAGGACGAGGAGAACCACAAGAGATACTTCACTGGCCTACAAGAGCATTTCAATTCGGAGTATTTTGACGTCACGTCCAAGAACGTGTCAAGGGTTTGCTATGAATCATCTGACAAGAACATATACATTAACTACGAGTCAAAGCTTTGGGATAGTCTTGGAGAACATGAGCATATCCCTAAGGAAAGAAACCTTGAGGACCCTACATTAGCAATACAAAACGAGAATAAAATCGTTGACATATTGATGAAGTGGTGGACTAAAAAGTACGGGCTTGTGGATGGCGAGCGAAACAATAACGTTTTTATATTAGCCTCAGCATTGAATGAGTATGGGGTCAGCAAGTCTTTAGCTGAGTACGTAATTGGTGGCATGCAGTCAAGCAGCTTTCCAATGAGCGAGATTAAAATCACAATTAATTCTGCATATAGGAATACAGCAGTGTTCGATACAAAATTCTTCGATGATGTTGATACTATATCTCAGATACGCAGGAGCATTAACAGTGGAGAAGACACAAAAAAAATTGTCAGGCAATACGATGACATCGACAACATTGAAGAGGTTGTAGAAAAGATTGCTAATGACCCAAGCCCAAAAAAGTTTTGGACCCAAACCGAGAAGGGGGCAGTTAGCGTCGTGCCTCACATGATGAAGCAGTTTCTACAATACAACGGGTTTTACAAATTCAGCCCACACAACAGTGATGTGTTTATGTTCGTTAAGGTAACCAATAACTTAATTGATAAAGCCTCTGATGAGTTGGTAAAGGATTATGTGTTGGACTATTTAGCTGAAATGGATGATTTAAATATCTATAACTACTTTGCTAATCAGACTAGACTTTTTAAGAAGGACTTTCTTTCTTTTATTGATACAGTGAACGTTCACTTTATTGAGGACGCAAAAGAGTTCAGCCACATCTATTTTAAAAATTGTGCCGTCAGGGTTACAGCGGATAGCATCGACAAGATTGACTACATCGACCTTGATGGGTACGTGTGGAAGGATCAGGTTATTGATAGGGACTTTGAACACTGCGACATAATTAATTGTGATTACAAGAAGTTTATAGAGAACGTTGCAGGTGGAGAAGAACAGCGTATAAACTCTATCCAGTCAACCATTGGATTTTTGATGAGCGGATACAAAGACCCTGGCTATTGTCCTGCGGTTATCCTAAACGACGAGGTCATCACCGACAACCCTGAGGGTGGCACGGGTAAGGGGCTTTTTGTTCAGGGTGTTGGCAAGCTAAAGAAGGTTATTGACATCAACGGAAAAATATTTGACTTCAAGACCCAGTTTGCCTATCAGACCGTTACCACTGACACTCAGGTTGTATCGTTCGATGACGTTAAAAAGAACTTCAACTTTGAGAACCTCTTCAGCACGATTACTGAAGGGATTACGATAGAGAAGAAAAACAAGGATGCCATTAAGATTCCATTCAGCAGCAGTCCTAAGATTGTCATCACAACTAACTATGCCATACGTGGTAAGGGTAACTCCTTCGAGCGTCGTAAGTGGGAGTTAGAGCTGAAGCAACATTACACCATGGATTACACACCTGTTAATGAGTTTGGCAAGCGTTTTTTTGATGAGTGGAACGATGATGATTGGTGTAGCTTTGACAACTATATGCTATCTAACCTGCAGTACTATATTGTCAATGGGCTTGTTAAATCTGACTTCCAAAACCTAGCGATACGCAAGCTTGCTAGTGAAACCTGCCATGAGTTTATCGAGTGGGTTGGACTTGTTGATGGAACAAAAGCAAGCGACTTAGTTGTTTATGACAGAAGGATGTTCAAGGATGAACTCTACGGAGACTTTGTCCAAGACAATCCTGACTTTGCTCCAAAGGCAAAGATGACCATATCGAGACAGTTGTTTTACAAGTGGCTTGTTTATTTTGGAAACTATAAAAAAGACATTATTGTTGAAGAGGGAAGAACGGGGCTTGGTAGATGGGTAATGTATAAAACTAAAGACTATGAAGAAAAAAATGAAGATCCTTCCTTTCAATTCTGATGACTTTAATTGGTGTGTTAAGCGTGACTTCCAGGTTTATGGTACACTTGATGCAGAAGGGAAATTAAAAGTAGCTATTAGAAGGGGAGGTATAACTACAGAAGGACAGGATTACATAATCATTAATGGGGTTAAAAAAGTATCCGTAGAAACGTTGGGTGATTATGTGTACAAAGACATGAAAGAATTGTCATTGTATTTGCCTGCTATATACAAACAACTAAGAGATCAGTATGATTAAGTTTAGAGATTACCAAGAGAAAATAATAGATCAAGGTGTTGACACTATAAACCAGTATGGCTTTGTTTATTTAGCCATGGAGGTTCGTACTGGAAAGACCTTAACTAGTTTAGGTATTGCAGAGAAGCTTGGTTGTGTTAACGTTTTGTTCTTGACAAAGAANAAAGCAATACGTGATGTGGAGAATGACAATCGTTCACTCTCATCTAATTTATCTTTGTTCTGTATTAACTACGAGAGCATGCACAAAATTCCTGACTATGCCTGGGACCTTGTTATTTTAGACGAGGCCCATTCACTTGGTGCATTTCCTAAGCCAAGCAAGCGCTCTAAGCAGGTGCGTGAACTGATTAAAAAGCATCGCCCCAAAGTGATTTTGCTGTCGGGAACCCCTACGCCTGAGTCGTACAGTCAGATGTACCATCAGGTGTGCGGCATTCCTAGAAACCCATTCTCTGAGTACAGGAACTTTTATCGTTTTTGTGACGACTATGTGATGGTTACCGCTAGACCAATTAATGGGCTACAAATAAAGGACTACAGCAATGGAAAAAAGATTATTCTAGACAAGATGGATCGCTACACCATATCATACACACAGAAGGAGGCGGGCTTTGAGTCTGAGATTGAGGAGGAGATTATACGCGTGCCATTGAAGCCTGAGACCTATGATCTGTGTAATCGCCTTAAGAAGGACTTGGTTATTGAGATTGATGATGAGGCTATATTGGCTGACACTGGAGTAAAGCTTATGAGTAAGCTACATCAAATGTATAGCGGGACTGTGAAATTTGAAAGCGGCAACACACTAATCATTGACAGTAGCAAGGCTGAATATATTAAGTGGCGTTTTAGCGAGAACAAAATCGGAATATTCTATAAGTTTAAGGCAGAGTTAGAGGTACTAAAGCAGGTCTTTGGCGATCAGCTATGCACCGATTTAGAAACCTTTGACACCACAGATAAGAATATAGCCTTACAAATAGTGTCAGGACGTGAGGGTATATCTTTACGAAATGCTGACTTCATTGTCTTTTACAACATTGATTTTAGTGCGACCAGTTACTGGCAGGCAAGAGATAGGATGACCACAAAGGAAAGGAAATACAACAAGGTATTTTGGATTTTTTCTGAAGGAGGCATTGAAGGACATGTTTATAAGGCTGTTAATAAAAAGAAAGATTATACGCTAAGGCATTTTAAGTCTAATTTATTATATTTATAGTATGCTTGCACAAGGTAAAGCCAAGGAGGAGGAGTTTAAAAAGTTTTTTAAAAAGGTTTTTAACGCCTCTGTCCAACAGGACATGAAAGAACACTGGGACTTCGGTGTAAAGTTTGACGTCAAGATGATAAAGAGTGTCAGACGACACCAACAGAAGGACGAAAACATACACTGGGTAGAACTAAAAAACGTGAACGGAGAAAAAGGTTGGCTTTATGGTGATGCTGACTTTTTTTCTTTTGAGCTGGAGGATTACTGGGTCATAGTCTCAAGGGATGACTTACAAGAATTTATAGAAAAAAAATGCGTAGAAAAAATATGGTCAAAAACCCCAAAGCTATACTCCCTATACCAGAGGGATGGGAGGAAAGACATTATTACTTTGGTGAAGAGCATCGACCTTATGTATATTTCTACATCAATAAAGAACAAATGAGCGACGAAACCTATAGACCAACGGTAGCCACAGGGATGCTGCCATACTTCTACGTCGGTAAAATATATAGAGATGACGGAGCAACAGATACAGAAGAAGAGAATCAATCAGCTGGAGGCTGAGGGATACTTTGTTATCAAGCTCACGGTAACCAATAAGAATGGTATTCCTGACATACTAGCCATAGCCCCAAATGCAGACGTCTTGTTCTGTGAGGTTAAAACCCCTAAGGGTCGGCTTTCAAAGATACAGGAGTATCGCATTAAAGAGCTTGAAAAGCATGGCGTTAAAACAGAAGTATACAGAGGAGATTGAGATAGAGGTCACCATGGCTGTTGGTGTGATGATTCTTGAGCTTCTTGAGGATCAGCAGGACGAGTTTTTTGAAAAGATAGTTGAAATTTATTTTGACGATGACTATATTGATATTGGAATGGCGCTAACCTGCTGTGGCAGCCCTGTGTATATGGAGCTGTCTATTGCTAAGGTTGATGATATTGAAGGTGAAATGATGCAGGTTTATTTCTTGAATTACATTGATGTAGACAGGTATCTTGATTACATAATCGCTAAAAAATACATATGATGGAATACAGTTATGAAGACGTTGAACGAGTACTAAACTTCAGCTCTTGGACCGACAAGAAAAAAATTGATGAGCTGTTCAGGATTGACTGCTACATGTTCACAAACTTAGGCATAGACTCTACAGACAAAGAACGCAATGATGTAGAGAAAAAATCAAAGTACATATACAGGGCCATTAAAAAGATTGACCCACAACTTGGGGACGAGCTATTACACCAACTAAAGTATTGAATAAGCCAGAGTTTATATCGCTAGCAACAAACGAGATGCACGACCTTGTGGACGACATCTATGAGTCACTTATGGATGATGATAACAAAGATGCCCTGTCTAAGATGAATACTCTCACCTATTTACTACGCGACTTAAAACAAACATTTTCAAATGAATGATATTGACATTATAAGTGGGACAGAGTCTGCATACATTAAAGAGGTTCCAAGAAAAAAAATGCCTGTATATACTGGTGTGATGAAGTATTTTCCTAACGCAATTAAATATGTATCAATGGTTAGCCAGGCAGGCAATGATCAGCATCATCCTGACAAGCCATTACACTGGGACAAGGAAAAGAGTTTTGACCACACAGATGCACTGGCTAGACATCTTTTAGACCACTCATACGAGCCTATTGATGATGATGGATATCTTCACATTGGAAAGGTAGCCTGGAGAGCATTAGCCGCACTTGAAATATATTTAGAAAATAAAAAACAATGATCTGCCGAAACTGCAAAAAAGACCTACCAAAGTCAAAGTTCTATAAAATACAAAGCCAAGTCTATTCCAAAAAAGCAGATAAAGTTAAGTCATACCTTAACTACGCAAAAGATTGTAGAGAATGTTGCTCGTCTAAGGATGGACTGTATAAGGTTTATTTGATATACAATGATAAGTATGTAGGTATTACTGCAAACATAAAACGCAGAATGAGCAATCACAAAAAAAATGGAAAAGATATATCAAGGGTATATGTATTGATTAAAACAAAAAGCATAAAGCTTGCTACTTTCGTCGAGTCTTTCCTACACTTAATTGGTTTTAAAGGAATAAGATCAAGCAACAAATATTTGTAGATATAAATTTATATTCTTATATTTACATATAGTTTTTCATAGTAATTTTTAGNTTAGTTAATTAACCCCTTAACATTGTAACAAAATTAATTTGGTGTTACTAGGGACTTGTTAAGGGGTTTTTATTTTAATAGTATGNAAGAATTNAAAAGAAATTTATGGGCAGCTACTTGGCTAGCACTTTGGGTGTACGTTTTCCTGTGGACCTATTCCGTTTAATTATAATATATAGGCGTTGGCTTAGCTTTAGGAGGCTTTATCTTCTTAGCCACTCTCATCATTCTCTCAATAATTGTACCTGCTTCAGAAGGCAATAATCCAAGGTTATATAGTAAGTATGGGAGTACTAAATCTTCAACTTTTGCTTTAGCTAAACCAGTCAACTCTTTTGTTTTATTATTTTCAGTATATGTTCCAGTAGTCGCCATTAAAATTAAATCCTTCAATTTGTTTGCTTTATCAATCCCTATACCTAGTGTACCTAATTGATCTACTAAATCCTTTTCATTATCAGCAAATAATTCTAAANGGTTTTCTTCTCCAGAAGCAATAGCATCTGTTATAATGTTTATAAGACCAGTCGTCGAGTCATCAAGAGGAGGAATAGGACTTATGAAATCTTTAACAAGTGTAGATTTTTTCCCTTTAAACATATTGGCTAATCTTTTCTTTTTATCTTCTTCAGGTTCAAATTCACCTATCAAATCATAAGCTAACTCTGTAAGCATATTAGTAATGAAGTAGCCCATGGTGTGAAAAGCAGCTTGTTCAGTCAATAGCCCACTTAAAGANCTAGCAGCATCTCCTTTCTCAGNCGCTGAAGCTGTTTTGGATGTAACCNCTCTTACATCATTAACCATCCTTGTTTTTTGGTTTANAATAAACGTTGCAAAAGGAAGCACGATTTTCCTTANAGCAATATATCCAGTTTTTTTGCTAGTAAAAANCTCTCCCTGTAAATCAGGGTCAGAAACGTTTTGGTTTCTATCAACTTGTTGTTGAGCAAAGTTAGCTGCCTCTTGGTTTATTTCATGAGTGTTCCAATTTATACCGTCAGTGTTTACTTTTTGCTTTTGAAGTCCATCCAAATAATAAGCCATCCATGATGCTCGAGCAGCAATCTTATCACCCTTCACCAAACCTTTTAATAAAAACTCATTAGGTTTAGCGAGAAAACCTAAACCCTTTTGCAAATTCCCTTCTAAATTAGCTTCTAATTTGTTACTTACAGACTCTAAAGATGTTTGAGATTGAGCACCACGATTGGCAATACTCATCCCTGAGTTGTCTAAAAATCTATTCACGCTAGGATTAAACATCATCCCAATTCCTTTAAGCATGTTAATCNCACCCGCTTGAGATATTGTATTTATTATTGGTGGAATGAGCTGTTTAGGAAATTGAGCAATACCACCAAGTACTCTACCAGTCCCTATTGTTGCAAGTCTGTTTAGGGTTTTATTTNACTTTGCTTGTGATTTAGTTGTAAATTGTTTATTCCTTTTTATATCAACTAAATTTTTTATTCTTTCCGTGAGTAAATCTCTTGTATCAGCATCGGGAACAATTTGCTTGTATGCATCTGAGTTAATGAAACCATTCATATATTGAACAGTACCTGCAGAATATACATCAGTAAGTGCTTCTTTAAGCCTCATTGAATTTTGTGAATCAAAATCCAAGTTTACATACCTATTCTTTAATTTCGTAGGTCTTTTAGATTCAATCAACGTTCCTGATTGCTTATCATAAACGCGAGTTGTTCCATGGTCCTCATTGAATCCTGGCTCATTTAAGTCTACAGTTCTCTGATCATCTACCTTTAATTTAGATAGATTGTCAGCGGTGTAGTTTAAGTCTGCCTCTAATGCTCTGTTATAAACATTAAGCGCCACATCTGAAAGCTCAGGATAAACATTAGCCCACTCATTAGCAAAAAACTCTACAGAGGCTTTATTTATAGGGTCAACATTTAGCTGATCTCTAGTTATTGCATTAGCAAGAACTTTGTCGTAAACTTCTTGATACAGGTCAGCCTTCTTCGCTTCTCCTGCATCACGCAAATCCACTATTGATTGTTCAATAAGACCTTTTCTTCTATTGAATTCATTTTCCTGACTCTGAACATCACCGTCAACAGTTCTATTCATGAACGCATACATACCTCTTTCGTATATATTAGTAGCGTCATTCCACGATTTTTTGTTTGGCTTGTTTTTATTAGTGTTAAACTTTTTTGCGTAACGGTCTACAAAGTTTTGAGCATCTGTTTCAGCTTTAGCGGCTTGGTTTTGATAATCAGTAACGCCTATTGCGTCAGAAACTTTTCTTGCTTTTTTCTGAGTCACAAATATATTCTCAAACAAAAGTGGCAGTGTAGTAATCTTCTTACTCCATAACTTACCAATCGTATTAAGATTTCTAGACGGAATATTCTCGCTTGCAATCTCTTTTGCTTTTTTGTTTGCTTTAGCGACTTCTACTATAGACTGCATACCACCAGTAGCCGTATTGTTTTCATTAAAATTAACTAAAGCGTCTAAAGCTTTAAGTGCTTGCTTATTGCTTAACCCGTCAACATCAATATTTAAAAACTCATTAACCAAGTTTTTCGTGTTAGTAGGAATAGAAGGGTCTGCTAATGAAGCAAACACAGATTCTGCATAAACTTCAAAAGCATTCTTTGCTGCTTTTTTTATTGTATCTTTTTTATCCTCTATAGTTTGCTCTGTAGTTTCTGTATCAATTGTTGCAAGCATCTCCTTCATTTCAGCGACAGAGAATTGTTCGCTACTTTGCCCTGTGGCTTCCTCAAATAACTCATTAAGTTTAGCCTCTTTTATCTTAGCTTGTGTCTTTTGAGCTGCAGAGATGTACTCATTAGCTGCAGTAATATCAGCGGCCTCACGCACTTTTAGGTTTCCATCTGCTGACAATGCCTCTCTAGTAGGTCTTAATCCTTCTAGTAAGTTTTCAGCAATAGCCAAATGCTCGTCTATGTTCTCAACTTTAGACGGATCAATTGATAAAAAATCTTTAGCTGATTTAGCAACAGTGGCTTCAGCATTGTTGCGAGCCTTTCTTATCCTAGTGTTTAAGGATTTTGCTTTATTAATCTTTGCCTTGTATTCAGCGCTTTCAAATAAGTTTCCTGCATAGTCAACTAAATTTCGTCTCGCAATAGGGTTATCTAGATTAACGTTTGCAATTTTATTGATCAGAGCTCTCTGCTGCGCTGGAGTAATTTGCCCCTGTGATACAGCGTCTTTTATTTGCTTGAGTAAATCTTTCTTCTTTTGTTTAGAGTCTAGATTAGATTCACGCCATGATTTATTCCAGCCTGACCAAAATTCTTTTCTTAGCTTGTTTACTCTTTCAGTTACAACATCTTTAGCTGTTGGGCTTTTAGTAGACTCTAGAATATTTTTATACGTGTCTGAGGTAATCTCAATACCACGGGTGTTAGCAATGGCATCAACCTCAGCTCTAATAGCCTCCTGNATTTGCTGNAAATAAATCAATCTCAGCAGCCGTAAATTCAGTTTGACCGTCTGCAATACGCGTNGCCAATGAACGTTCCTTAGACGCGGTCTTAGGTGCCTCCTTTTGCTTGCTACGAATGATTTGGTCTAAGACTTCTTTGTTCTCTGCGTAAAACTGAAGTGCTTCAGGGGAGAAGTCGTCAATACCACCTTCTATAATCCGATTAGCAAAAGACTCAATATCATTACTGACAATGTCTTTAGACAAGTTTTCCTGTCGTTGTTGTTTATTCTTTTTCTTGTCCTCAACAAGCGGGTCTATTGCTTCTTGGTTTTCAGAATAGAATTGAATTTCCTGATCGGTAAGATTTTCTGTACCTTGGTCTACAATTCTTTGTGAGAAATCATTTATTTCTTGCTGATTCGTTTCTTGCTTTGGAGCGGCATCTACTTTTGTTAGGCTTTGTTGTTCTGGTGTTGTCTCTTTCTGATCCATCAACTCATTAGATTTCTCTACTTTTTGTTGCATGGTTGGGTTATCAATACCCTCTTCTTTTAAAGCATCAACGACTTCTTGGTCTGTAACAGTAGCACCAGTTTCCTCGTACTTGTTCATGATACCATCCATCTGTGCCTCTATGTCTTTTATCTGCCTCTTCTCGTTGTATACGTCAGGATTAAGCTTTCTTCTTCTTTTTTCTAACTCAATAACTTTGGCTCTATCTTCTTCAGATAACCGTGGGTCTGTAGTAGCAGAAAGCCTTGAGTTTTCTTTCTTCTCTTTAGCTTCATTTAAAAGCTCAGGGTCATTCTTTATCTCAATTTTAGATTTAGATATTTGCTCTACGGTTCCATTTCTAATAAGGTCAATCGCAACATCAGCACTAACAACCTCACCATTTATTTTATATTTAGGAGCCTTGTATAAAGATGTGCCAACAGTAAGTGGTGCAGTAGCTGTACCCGCAATACCTTCAAAACCAATTTCTTTAACATCCATCTCTTGGCCTGCAACCAAACGCCCTGCAACCTCTCCTAATGATCCACCAACAGACTCAATACCAATACCTGTAGTTGCAGCCGCTCCTCTTCTAGCTAATGTTTTTGCGCCTGCTTTTGCAATAGTTGTAGTGGCTTTTCCTGCGATACCAGCGGTCATTGCATCAATAGCACCAATAGCAATACCACGGCCTGCAGCTCGTCTTCTCATGCTGCTTAAAACTTCAGGGTTTTCTAGTACTTTTCGAACATTGTCTTTATTAAAATCTAGTCCTTTTTCCCTAACCTCTTCTTGAAGAAACTCTGCAAAAGATAGCGCAGTTTCTAGGGTTGTACCAGCAGCACCAATAGCACCTGCTAGTGTACCAACAACTGGTATAGCTGATCCTACAGTACCACCTACAACAGCAGCACCTGCAGAAGCAGGATTAAACATAGCTGATACGGATGATGTGAATAGTTGTGGGATAACGGTTGGAGACGCTACAAGTCCTGAAATAAAACCCCACACGCCTCCTCCTTGATCTTCATACATACGATCAAAGTCTTTCATCTCATCAGAGACTGGCGTATTATTCATTTCCTCAACAGCTAAAAGGAATTCTTGGATTTCTTCATCAGTAGCATCCGCTCCACTAGTCATTAAGGAAAGCGCGTCATCAACAGCCCCTGCTTGCTTTTGACCAGCCGCTCCTGCTCTGTAAATGTCTCCAAAAAAATCAGTGATTTCGTTCTTGCCAAAATACCGCTCTATGGCTGTGTCCTTTTCACCTGTCTGTGTGTTTATAGGGTATGGTTGGTATACTGCAACTCTAGCCTGTCTTTGAGAAGATTCCAACGAGCCAGGTTCTTCTTGAGCTGGTGTAGATGAAACCACAGGCCTTTCTGTTGAAGTAAATCCTGAATCGTTTTTTTTTTTTGGAAAAAGCTCTGGAAACTTTTGGTTTACTGACGAGTAGTCATAATTATCAGCCTTAGCAGTTGCTGCATAGTCTTTCAATAGCTGCAAATCCACTCCCTCTAACTCGGGGAATTTAGGCATGACAACATCCCAGTTCCAATTATTTGCTTCAGCAGTAGCTAAAAGGTCTTTTAATAATTGCTCATCCATTCTTTATTATCTTGCTCTTCCTCCAGTTACAGAGTTAGTGTTATCGTCTTGTTCAGGTGTCTTGGCGGGCTGTGGAAATCTTTCTGCAGAAGTGCGTAGCCCACTTGGTCTGATAATATCTGGGAAATCAAGCCCAAGATCTTTTAGCTTATCAATAAGCATTTTTCTTTGGTAAGCATCATCTGTTTTATATTGTCCAATATAGTCACCCTGTTTAGTTCTTATAACTATTTTATTGTCCATACTGAAAGGTTTTTCAACCTCAAAGTTTGAGTTCTGCCATGCAGATTGATTACCAAGGAATTGTATAAACTCATCTTCATCCATTGGCGCTGTTTCCAATATGCTAACATAATCTCCAGATCCTGCCTCATTTATCTCTCCGCCAGTATAACCCATATCCCTACCTCTTGTAAATAATGTTTGAGTATCACTTGACTGGGCATCAGGTCTAACCAATAAAGCTAGTGGTTCAGCACTCCTGTTTTCATTGTTTGGGTCTATATTATACTGTCTTATTAAATTCCCTTCAGTATCATAAACGACCAAACTATTTCCATTTCTGTCAACATTTCCAATAGTTCTTGATACAGGCTTAGCATCTGTACCACTGTTTATAACTTGGCCTTTAAGTTTTTCCATCGCATCACGATCAAATCTTGCAAGTCTTATTGATTCATTATAAACCTGTTGTGCGCTTAGATTGGTTGGAGTGTTCTGGGATTTTTGAAAAAGAGATTCTTTCATCGTAACCTCACGGTCAACACGAACCTGAATAGCCTGTCTAAGAGCGTCTTTAACCTTTGTTTCACCATCTGGGGTAAGCTCGTAGGTTATAATACCACCGTTATTCTTTTTTACTAGCTCGTTAGAATCTAATAAACCTAAACTAGATCCAAGAGATGCGGCTGTCCGTTGGTCAGACATCATGGTTTCTATAGTAGCAGTTTCCCAATTTTTATACTCTGGATTATCTCTTAAGTCTGAAATGGATCTGTAAGGATTAGATGCTTCTGTCCATTGACCAATGCCTTTGATTTCACCTGAAACCATATCATTCACACTCTTCTGATCGTATGGCGTGAACATTTGGTATGCAGCGCCAACAGGAACAATACTGTTCTTGTCAACAGTGCCGTCTTCATTTCTTTTAGCTAAACTAGCCATCCCTGTCTTAGGGTCAATAAGTAGTTGTTGATCCTTGAACTCCAGTAACTGAGAAAGGTCCTTCATTTGGTCATCATTAATTGCACCGCCAGATTTCTGTAGCTGTTCAAGCTTTCCATTAACGCCCTTTACAATATTGTTTAAGTTATTAAAAGAGTCAAGAGAACCCTGCTTAGCAATCTTAGAGTCATTTACACTAATGACGCCTTGCTTCATCATCTTGTGGTTTTCCAATAAATAGTCACGATAGTTTTGGACATAGCCGAGCATGGCCTGATTAACAGATGGATTGAGTCCTTGAGAATAGTCATTAAGCTCATTAAGCTGCTTGATATAGTTCTCATCTAAGGTAAACTTTTCCTCCTCACGACGCTTGCTCTCGGCATATAAACCATCTGTAATTTCTTTGGTAATTCCAGACCAGTTAATCAATGACTTAGTAGGGTCGGTTCTTTCTTTATATCCGTAGTAGTTTGCCATTTAATTAATTTAAAATTGACTCGTTCCAGAAGAAAGCCCTGGTGTTGAAAACTGATAATCAAAACCCACCTCTGGAATTGGTGCCCCATATAAACCACCTGAGTTGAATTCGGTAAATGGTAACCCTAACCCAGCGTTTGCATACAGAGCTCCTGGAGATTTTTCGTAAAAAGAACTAAGAACAAAATCTTGCTCTAATTCCTCTGGACTTTTACTTTTTATAGTATTTTCATTCATTGTTTGTAAAAATTTACTATAACTCCCCCTGTTATCATCATTTACAGGGCCTTCAGCTCTATTTAACGCTGCTTTTAAGGCGCTACCATATGTATCTGTTCCATAAAGGGCGCTTGCCTTATATATATCCATCCCTGCGTTTGCAAGTGTTTTAAGACCACCACCAAACGCAGCGGCAGCTTGTTGTTCTGAGGCCATTGATGCTAATCCAGCGCCTTCGACTGTTTGTAAATCTATAGATGCTAATGACGCATCTCTTTTAGCCGCTTCTGTAGCCTGAAGTTGTTCCAAACTAAATAAATCTGCTGCTAATGCTTGTCTACCTTCTTCCGTTCCTTGAATGCCAGCGGCAGTAATTTTACCTACCCCAGCCGCTAATGCTCTAGGACCAGCCTCTTGCAATGCCATTAGGCTTTGTTGCTGTTGCTGGGTTTGAATGTCTGCTGCAAATTGATACGCGTCTGTTGGCACTTTTAAACCCTCAAACCTATCAATAGCTGTTCTTCTCTTAGCAGCAGCCAAAGCATCATCTGCAGCTCGCTCTGCAGCTCTACCTCTTTTTCTAGCTTCAATCCCTTGGGATACACTGAACCCAGTGCTAATCGCAGATAAAGCTAAAGGTATAAGTACGGGAATCGGCATATTTTATGTTTTAAATACAAATATACAAAATTTCTATGGGTTGCTTTTAAATAACTCCGTTCCAACAGCGAACAACTCTACAAAGCTAGTGTCTGTGTTCTCAAGCTCATACTGAATGTAATAGCCCATCGCTCCGTATGACTCAGCCACACTGTTTTTAAGGTACAAAATATAGCTACCTAAAACTGGAAGGCCTGCGCCTGATGTACCATCGATGGTAATCACAGAGCCAGTTATATCAGTTATGTCTCCTATAAACTGAATACCTCCGCCAGCAACCTTGTATGCCTTGTCTCCCACAGAAGCAATCGAATCGATATTAAAGTCAAACCCAATGGTTATGGCTGTAACAACTGATGAGTCAACTGATGAGGCCTGCCCAACACCCTGCGCCGATCTTAAAGAAAGGTTCTCGTCATTTACATTTCTTCTGATATAGGCATAATAGTCACCCTCTTTCAGTGAGAACCAAGATCTGTCAATATATCCCGTGGTTAGGTCACCAGTTATTGTGGCATTCCAAGGAGAGTTACTCTCTAGTGATATGGTCTTAAACACCTTAACTGTTGAAGGCGCATCATTTACAACAGCCGTAATCTTGGATGTGTACTGAACACCATAGAAATTATTTCTTGTCTCGTTAGTGTTATGGCGGTAAAGGTTACCCCCGTTAAATGAATAGAGGTAACTATTCATCCCGATCATTTGCTCTGGCACAAACGAGTAGAACGATGGCCACCCTTGTACAAACGGGCTGTATGAAAGGGTGTAGTTCGTTCCACTTACACTTGACAGGATATATTCATTGCTGTATGGGTCAAACCCACCTAGCTTCAAATCATTCTTGCTGTCCTTAAACAGGTCTCTAAACCATGAGCGTAAGCCAAGTGAGCTAATCACATTAAGCTGCTCATTCACGCTTCCCCCTTGAAGATTAATCACCGCATTTCGCTTAGAATCTGTGAAAAAAACGTCTGCCCCATAAGCCGCAAAGCTCTCAGGGTTATTTGAGATACCATACTGCTCGATTCGTGGAATCTGCTGACCTAATACCTCTGGCGTATTAATAATCGATGCGCCCGCTGTGGCGTCTGAGAACAGGTTCTTTCCATTAGCAAGAACATAAGATATCTTGTCCTCTTGAAGGACTAGGATGTCGCTAAGACGAGCGTGCATCACCTCAATTGGACCAAAGTTCTTCTCTAGCGTTGTATAGTTTACAAGGGCTAGGTTAAACTCGTTAAGTTTGTTGAGGTTGGTTTCTTCGTTATACACACCACTATAGGTAATGTCAGCATACCTGTTAGCTTCCTTATATTCTTCGTTAGACACAGCATGAGGGCGTGTCCCAATAGTAAGTGGCATACCTGCCAGATCATCTCTAATTTTAAAGCTCTCTACACCATTACTAAACGTGTAACAGTTAAAGAAGTTTAAGTTAACAATAGCTGGCGTCCCTGGAATAGATTGGTTTTGAGTATTCCCTTGGTGGTTCCCAGATATAACATCAAAAGACTGTTCGTTCTCGTAATATGTAATCCCATTAGTCTCTTGAGGTTCTGTCTCAAATACCAATACCTCTGCAGCGGTGTCTATATCAACCCTTACAGTTAGTTTTGCCGTGTCTCCCTGAAAACTACCTCCTTTAGTTCCTACAGAAAAATATAACTGGTTAGCGCCATTAAATGTGGCCGCTGAAGCAAGTTCACAGAATCTAAACTTTACAATATGCTTTTCACTTCCTGTTGGCTCTGTAAATGGCCAATAAGTTCCAGCAATATCATACCCCACCGTGTCTAATGATGAATCCCACTCTGCAACAGGGGTATCTGTATTAGAGTCTGCGTCTGGGTCATTGCTAGGATCGGTAAGGTCAATATTCTCTCCTATAATAAAGTCGTATAAATTATCATAAGACACTGCTGAGGTAAATGATTTATCAAACTCCCACTTGAAATAATCATCTCCAGGCCTTTCGAACTTGACATAAACTTTTACAAGAGAACCCGCTGGTATGCTAGTGTACTCATAGCTGTCTAGGTCTGTTGTGTTAGTTATTGTGTTAACAAAAGCTGGGTATGCAATGTATGAAAAAGAAGGTCCCCGCAAACTAGCTGTCCATGCTCTAGTTAGCTCTAACTGATCTGTGCTTAAAGGGACATCTGTTCTATACGCATACTCTGGATAGGGCGGAAAAAAAACTCCGCTTTCTTGAGAAAAGTCCCCATAAGTAACAAGGGATAGTGGATCATATGTTAGGGTAAAACCACCTTGCTGTACTTCCATATACACGCCAGACGGCTCTAAAAAAGTAGATTGGTTAATAAATCCTTCTTCCTTAACACCAACAGACAGTACCTTTATTTTAGGCTGAAGCAAATTAGGCCCAGACCCATCAGCCTTTACTGTTATAAAATCTCCCTCACTTACTTTTTGAACATTATCACCAACAAGCTTTATAAACCAAGAACCAGACACATTGTCTTTATAGGCCCTCCTAGCATATATAGTCTCATAGCTTCCGTATGTCTCCTTTATAACGGGCTTGTATTTTGTGGCCCAAGAAGGAGCTGCACTATTTATTGTAAGTTGAATTGTATTTTGGCTGTCACTGGCTGATTTAGGTATATATATATTATTGGTATCACAAACCTGAACAGTACTAGCTCTGCCATAATCATCCATATATACAAGCCCAACCTCATAGTCTCTGTCACTGTGTAGAGATGTTGACTGGCCCTGCTCTCTATATGTAACCCCAACAGAAAGTACATATAAGTATTCATAAGCAATAACACCAGAGGGGACAGGTGTCTGCTCAAGTGTTATTGCAGGAGCTTTTATTGTTATCTCATCTCCAGAAACAAAGCTTGGAAACCCTGTTGACTCTGTTGCCTCCCAGCCAGCGGGCTCGACTATTCCGCAATTAAAAATATCGGTTAAACTGTAACCATCTCCGCAGTCTGCTATTGCTCTTGGTGGAGAAAGACCATCTATGGCTATAGAGAAATCATCGCTGTTGTAAAAGTCAGCAACCGTTGCATAGTCTTGAGAAAGTGTTATAGAAATATTTAATAAATCCTCATTTTCATCGCCAGCCGCAGGGACAGAAATACCTAGATATTTTGAGTGTTCTAGAGATAAACTAATAAAAAGTATTCCCCCCTTAACTAAATTTAGTCCACCCAAATTCATGGTGAAGCGGCCGTCTGTAACCGTTGTTGGAGCTGGAGGCCCAGGGAATGCCCAAGTCCCATTTGATTTTACAAGTGTTCCGTCATCTTCTTTTAAAATAGTTTTGCTTATAGGATTGCTTGTAAGACCTAATGTATAATCTAGAGGATTTCTAGCCGCGGGATTAATAACGTCATAGCCATCGATATAGTTGCCATACATAATACGGTTACCAATAATCGTCTGAGCCTTAGCGGTTCTAGGAACATTATCGTATAGTCTGAGTAGCTCACTCTCTGTAAGCGTGGTATAAATCTTTCTGTTATCAAAATCAATAGACTGGATACTATTGTCTACCCAACCCTCATCAGACTTGTCAAACCTTTCAATAACCTTTATAACGTTTGAGTTTGTCTCCTTAAACAAGACATCCACCCCAACAACATTTGCAGGCCCCACATCAAAAAAGATTGTAGCTTGATTAACAATATTTAACATCCCTTCATTAGTTAGGGATTGTGAGTCTAAATTAAAAACATTAGGCGTAAACGCAACATTACTAAATGGGGAGGTTGCAGAGTACTCGTTATTGACATACTTATATCGGTATGCAAACGAGATAAACTTGTCCTCCATATAGTTCTCGTCCGTTGTGTTTTGGATGGTTGTGATGGCAGGTGCATCGAGCGGTGGCTTGACAATGACAGAGATGTCGTCTTCTGTAATTATACTAGGATATAACCTGTCTACATCAATTCGTCTTGGCGGGTTGAGGTTGTCAGTAAAAAACAAAAGGTTATCAATCAAATTGATAGCATTGACTCTACTGTTCACATCAAAATTAAGAACACTAGTACTAACCACATGATAGCGCAATGTGTCTGCATCAGTGTCATAAGACACAATCATGTCAACAACACCTGGGTCAGTTACAAACCAATAAAGCCTCTCGTCTTCTCCGTCCTGATATGCACCGATACAGGTTGCATTGGCGCTAAGCGGAGACCCGTCATACTGAAGTGCAGTAAGTACCTCATTACCTTTTGAGTTTTCAACAGATCCAGCCTGTCCACTCTCATCAGAAGAGACGCGGATATTTAGACCATCAATGTACTGACCCTGTGGTAGGAGGCGCTCGTCTAGCCCTTTGTTCATTTTAGAGCCGACAAAGTTTTTTACTATCTGCATATTATTTTAACCATTTGTTGCGGCCTCTCATATTCATAAGAAGTCGCCCTGGGTGGATGTTGCTTGATCTGATTCTTGCATTCCTTAGCAATGCTGCCTTTTCTTTTCTTGCACGTGCAACAACATACTCTTGGATGCCAACCTTGTTAGAAAGGATGATGTACTTTATATAGGCATATATGTATTCCTCAAACAACTTGTTTACAACAATGTCTGCATCATCGCCGTTCTCCATACCATCTGTTATGTATTCCAATACCACAATCTCGTCAGACATCTCAGAGCTAAAGTTAATCACGCCAGAACGCTTATCAATTCTAAAAGTAGGGTTGGCATTAGCGGTCTCTGTGTTCAAACCAAAACGGGCACCAATGGCATAGTCAAAGAACCAAGACCCATCTACAAAGTAACCTGGCTTTCCGTTCATGTTGCCATCTCCTAAATACATATTCTTTGACTGACCCGTGATACGGTCATAGTCTAGTAGGGATGTCCCAACAAGTATGTCGCCGCTTTCATCAAATAATATCTTACAGTCGTTATCTTGCAAATAAGACTTAGCATAGTTTGTTTGTATATTCTCTGTAAGTGGTCGTAAACTTCCATTCTTATATAGTGATATTCTTATCCAGTTAACATAGTCGGGCGGAAGCACAAGCTTTAAATCGTCACATATAGACATCTCCAAAACCTTCGCCTCACGCATTGCGTCATAGTTAAGCTCTTGTATTGCTCGCTTTGCATGGAACAATACGTCATATCTTTTGACATTATTTACCAGCTTGTCATTGCCGACATACATCAACATGAAATTGTTGACCACATCGCCCAAGCTAAGGTATTGGTATTCTCCCCAATTCTGTTCCTCGGGGATGTTGCCATCGTTCTCGTAGTACTGATATCCTGTTAAGTATGCCATAGTTATCTAGTTGGTATTGGTAAGCCACCCTTTTTCATTCCCTCTTCCTGATCGTCTGCACCAGCTATAGCTATTAAATCTTGCTCGCGGATAGAAAGACCCACATACTTAAGGATTTTAGTTATTATTTCTGGCTCGTCAGAAAGCGGTAACTCAAAATCTTGGTAGTCAACAGCTGACTGGTCAAATATGGGTTCGCCCTGAATTAGGTTTATATAGGTCCATTTAGGATCTTTAGGCATTCTTATATATTGAGCTAAGATAGCAGGTATAGCACCAACAGGGGGCACTGGATAAACAGAAACATTAGTTTCGTTTAAAATGTAAGCAGGATATAAAAATGACGGGGCTGTTAGGTTTGATGAAAGAAGACTTAGTATCTTACCATTTGAAACCCTGTCTGCTTCAATATCATTATATCTTAGGGTATTTATATAGTATCCATTAGTAGGAAACGCAAAATTGTTTGCAGAAATATAAGAAAGAAGGGAGACAGAAGAAAAACTATCAATAACCTCTTCTAGGTTTTGCACAATGTTAGCGTAGTCCGAACCAGACAGCTTAGCATTTTGCTTTGCGGTCCATGTCGTGTATCTGTAGAAGTATTCTTCAAATATTTCTAACTGTGCCTGCTTCGCATATAGATTAAAGTCGGACGGTGAAATATATCCGAAATTTTGCTTGTTGGCAACAGCCAGAACCGTGTTCCTAACGCTGTTAATCATGGGTAGCTCTTTTATGCAAAAGTAACAAAAAAAAGCACATTAAAATTAATGTGCCTTTTCTCAGTCCTAGTCTAGCTTACCATCCAGTAGCCGCATTGTTTCGATGCCATCGTCAGTTTTCATAAACGACGCTACAATATAGGTCGGATTTTCTCCGTATGGAACAGTTAGAAGTTTCTTCTTGTTCTTTGGTAGGTTAAAATATACATCCTTTCCATTCTTGATTGTAAGAAGCCTTTCTTGGAAGTATTTAGATACCTTGCTCTGAATTGAGAACATAGGATCATTTAATGTTTCAATAAAGTCACGTGGCTCACGCTTGGCATATACACGGACATCACGCTTCATCTCAGCNGTTGTCATCTTATCTGTATTCAATCCAAGAGCTACACGACAAACAGTCTCTAACATTTCAACATCTAAGTCACGGGCCATAATCTGTGCCTCCAACTCGTAGTCTAATGTTTCAACCTCTACAGAAGCATCCTTCTCACTGTCAATCTCCTCAAACATTTTCCCGAATGCAGGATGATATGATAGGAACTGTTGCAACACCTGATTGGTTTTTGGAACGAACAAAAGACCACGCTCGAACACGATTGGTTCTAGCACAGCATTTCCGTCCTGCTCATCCTCGAATGGGGTGCGTTGGTTTGATGCATAACGAAGAGCTCGGTTTGATTCTCCGTCAAAATACAATAATGGATTTCTTCTTGAATGTCTTGAATTAAGCGTAAGGCTAAGAGGTGCCTTGCTGCTTGTTAACTTGTAATATTTATCCTTAAGGATTACTGTCTTTTTCATTTTTATTTGATTTAAAGTTTATAATAAAAAAAGGGAGGGAGATTAATCCCTCCCCTTATTAACTAATAATTAGTCTTTGAACAACACGAAGTTGTTAGCACCTAAAGTACAAAGAGCACGCTCTGACAAGAAGTGTACCTCCATAGCGTCTAAGTCGCTNTTAGAAGCTCCACCTGCAGAACCAGTGATCCAAGTCTTCATACGACGGTCTTCAGTTTGTGAAGCACGGTAACGTACGTGAAGGAATGGACGCTTAGCGTTCTTACCAAGTACTTGATCATAAACGGTTGTAGAACCAGCAGGAACTAACACACCACTTACAGAACCACCAACAAGGCCACCACGCATTGTGATGTCGTTCAAGTATTTCCAGTCAGACTTGTAGAAGTCATATCCACGACGGAAACCTGAAAAACCAAGGTTAAGGGCCATATCACGGTCATTATCAAACAAACCGAAAGAAGCAGCGTTAGCAGCAGTTCCAGCACCACCAGTGAAACCACCAAGTGTCGCCAACATATCGTCGATGTCAAAGCTAAATTCACGATCAAGGAAAAGAACATTCTCTTCGATAGAACCTTGCTTGTCCAAACGAGTTACGATAGAATCAAAATCATCTAAAGTAGTTGGGTTACCACCAGACCAAACGTTACCACGGTCTTCAAGAACGTAGAACAATCCTTCAGAACCAGCAGCTAAGGTAGCGTTAGTAGTGTTAGCCATAGGAACAGATTCTATCATTGCAGTCTCAAGATAGTCTTCGAAACGTAGACGAGTCTCGTGCTCTGACTTTAAGTACCACAAATATCCATTTGCGCCATTCTCAGTAGTCACTTCAACCCATCCAATCTGAGCCATGTCAGAACCAGATACAGCGTATTTGTCCTTAATGATGATTGGTTTGTTNTCGAAGATTTCGTCTTCAGCCTCCAAAGAANCAACCATACCTTNAGTTCCTTTTGCAAATTCAGAACCATAGATAAAGATAGTTACANNGCCAGTATAGGCAGCCTGTCCAGCAGCTTCGTAAAAAGCTACAGTGATAGTAAGACCACTAACGNCTGTTACAATCGCTTTGTTGGTTAATGTAGAACCAGTCAAGTTATCAGATATCATGATGGTTTGTCCANCACGAACAGCAGCAGCAGTTACACCAGCGTCAGCTACAGTAAGGATCGCAGTGTCTCCACCACCAGCATCACTAGAANTNACGGNAGTATATTTAATATGCAAACGTCCTTGCTCAGCCCATTTAATAAGGTCAGAGTTAGACGGCATTTCAGCTCCTACCATACGTAGGAAAGAGCTTACAGATCGATTACCATATCGTTCGAATTCTTTCTCATAAGTATCAGGAAGATACTGATTCAAGAAATCAAAGTTNGTAATGTAATTAGAAGATAAAGCTACCTGCGATGGGGCAGGAGTTAAGCTATATCCAGGAGTGTTTAAAGCCATTTTTTTGTGTTTTTAAAAGTTGTTTTTATTTGTTTGATCTAATCTTTAGTCCACGGCTAGACTCTTGGTCAACAGCTCTAATTTTCATTCCGTCTGAAGATACTGACTGTTGTGGCGCTGAACGCACGTCCATACTAATGTTTTTAGACTGACGAGCAACACTGTTTACAGCATCGGCCTTACCTTTCTCATAGAAAAATGCAGCCATCTTCTCAGGGTTCATTGCGGCAGATAATGCCTTGTGATATCCCTTCGGGTCTTTAATTAGCCCCTTATCATCTAAATACTTAGAGATAAAGTTGTTGACATTGGATTGAACAGTTTTTACTTCCTTTGAATCACCAGGATTAAACAGAATCTTTTGATCGTTAATGCTAAACTCAAAACCTTTGAACTCGTTATTAAACACTTCCTCTGTTTTTATCTGAAAATACTCAGAACGTTTTTTGTTTTCCTCCTCAACCGTCTTTGACTGTGAGACATATTCCTTGTAGGCNTTGTAACCTTCAACATCCTCTTGTGGCACAGGCGATCCCTTCGACTCGATGGGTACCTTGTATTGCTCCTTAAGTCCGTCTAAATGCTTCTTTGCCTTTGCAAGTTCACGTTTCTTTGCGATATTTTTCTGCTTGATTTCAGACTCATCGTCTAAGTCTTTATCATAAGAAAACTTTTCATTCATAAGATAATCAATATCCNCTGAATCTAAATCTTCCTCGGTAGCAGAATAGTACTCTCGCAAAAGTTGGTCTGGGCTCATNTCATCGTAATTTCGCTGAATCTTNATGAAATCATCAAATCCACGGCCAGTTTCCTTCTTGTACTTTAAGAAGGCTGAGACATCCTCTGGCAACTCATCGTTTTGCTCTCTCTGAGCAAACANGTCATCAACAGAGTTAATCTCTTTATTATATCTTTCTCTAATAAATGAAAGAACGTCATCTTCACCAAGCTCCTTTATGGGCTTTGGCGTTTCAGTTTCTTGCTCAGCTACAGGTACTGTAGCTTCTTGTTGTTGTTCATGGTTGTCTAGCAATTCTTGCTCTACCTGCTGAACAGACTTTTCTTCGACAGAATTAACTGCCCTTACCTTCATTTCCATAATATATTAAATTTAAAATTAAGTTTATCTAGGTTCAAACTCTGCTAGGTTAAAGCCATCCAACGTGTCCTCGTTAGACTCAAAGTTCACAGGAGGAAGGTTNTTCTTTCTCTGCTCTATGAGTTTAGACTGCTGTGTGTTTTGCTTGCTAATTCTTCCGTCCTTTGCTTGTTCCTTTAAGTCTTCACGTTGTTTTAAGGCGTTTGCATCAATACCCTTTAACTGCATATTCATCTGGAACTCCAAGTTCATTAGCTGTTGCTTTGCCTGAACCTCAGCATTCATCTTCTCTATCTCGAAGCCAGCCTTAGCCTGTGCAATCTGCATCTCGCTCTGGGTTTCCATCTGTATCTTTTGCATTGCCATCTGAGCAGCCATCTGTTGTGACTGTTGGTTGATTTGCGCCTGCATCTGTTGTTTTACAGCCTCTTGTTTTTGTCTCTCGTCAGCCTTACGTTTACGCTTTACTTTTAATAGTTGATTGGCAAGTTTGACACTTTTAACTTCACGTACATCGATAGCGTCATCAAGATCAATAGCATCACGAGACAAAGCCATTTGAATATTTTGTTCAAGCATTTGTTTTTGCTCATCGTCTGGCGCAACTTCAATAAATATACCGAAATCATAAATGTGTAAGTCTTTAATCTCTTCAAGCAAACCAACATTATACTTGCCAATCTGAAGCACAAACTCATCCTTGTATGAAGAGTACTCTAGCNCATCAGACACGCGGCATGATAATGATGTTGCAAGNAATCTAGTGATGTCTAGACTTCCCTGAAGGATATGTCGTGTAGCTGTGTTGCTGTTTAGTGCTGCAAGTTTTTGCAAACCAACTAATGAGTTTGGATCAGGCATAGAGCCATCACGGGCCTCATTTAGTCCAGTCACATCACGCAGCATACTAAGGTAATGGTTATAACTACCAATCAAACTAGAAATCTTGCCCTGTCCAGAGTTGCTGTTCAGCTCCTGAATCGGCACGCGGGCGTTATTGAACTCACCATCCTGGGTGTAGCTCCTACCAATAACACTACCAGTTTGAAAGTAAAGCCTTAAGGCGTCTTCTGGGGTGTATGTAGCTCCGCTTCCTAGGTCNACCTCATTCAGNCCATCTGCATCGATAAAGATACCATCTGGTACTATTTTTTGGATTACCTGTTGTAGTTTTAAGTGCACCATTTGAATCAGGTCAGCGAATGGAATCATTCGTCTTAGAAGTGACTCAATATTCCCTTTATACATTCTGGGGGCACACGCAATATAGTTGGGGTATGAATGCTGTGTTGCAGATTTTGGACGAATCATATTCTTAGAAAGCTCCCACTTAAGCATGATATTNGTTCCCATAACCATCACNCCATCATACCATACATCAATGTTTTTCTCAACCTTCTCGAAATTACGCTCCTGCATCATCTCGTCTGGTGGGTTGAACTCGTCGTCCTTTTCGATAACCTTTTCTGACCCGTCCTCGTTTACCTTCTTTTTGTAGACAAACTTCTTTGTGGTCTTGTAGTTAAAATATAAAAGGGTAACCGTATCATCACTAAATAGTGAGTTGTCATAGAACTGTGTAGAGTTAAAATAGTTATACCAGTCCTGGCTGTACTTAGATATTTTCTTTAGGTCNTCGTTACTAATTTTAGGGTCTATCTTAACAACCTCTGTAATTGGAACAGTCTTGACCTCACCCCAATAAAAACAATCTTTAAAATGTGGGTCCTCTGTATAGCTATAGACCACGTTCGAAGGGTCAACATAGCTTACCTGAATACCATCTCCAGCTAGGAACTCATGCTTCACCATTCCAACACCTAGGGTGGTCATGTCATAGTTTATACGCTTTTTAATATCGTCGTAATTATTCTCTTCAAGAATGGTATTGATGGCCGCCTCTTCCGCAAGCTCTATAGAGGACTTGTAATTTAGCTGCATGTGCAACTGAAGCTCCTCATCATTCTCTGGAAGATTTTTAGGGTCTGTATTAAATGCGTCAACGCCAAACTGGTCTTGAACCTGTTCAAGAAGTTCCTTAGAAACCATATCAGCCTCGATAGTATCCTGATACTTGTTTCGAGTCTCTGCAGACATAGCATCTTGTGCATATGCCTTAACACTGAACATACGATCAGACATTCCGTTTACTACGATGTCAATGAACTTAGGAATGATAGGCACTGGCGTCCAGTCTAGGTTCATGTAAGATAAGTCACCATCAACGGCCATCTCGTTCTTATACTTACCAACAGACTGTTCAGCACGGGCATAGAGTCTTAACCTATGGAATTGATCCCACTGGTTATAAAATCTAGAGCCACCGCTGTCTCTTTTAAACCACTCATACTGAATGGCTTGACCAATTTTTAACCCAAACTCCTGTGTTGCCTTTTCTCTGTCAGAGACATACTGGCTTGGAAAGTCTGATGGGTTTATAGATACCTTTACTTCCTTCATCTAATTAGCTGGCTATAATTTCCGCTGTTATTATATTTCGCAAAGTTAATGCTTATTTTTGATTCATTTTTAACCTCTTTATACAGACCCTGTTGTATAGCCATAATAGCTAGGCCTGAACTGATTGCGGCATCAAACTTTGTTCTGTTATTGATGTCAAATCTCGCCCACTCCTGTAGGGTCCTTGTAAAGTACATATCACCCATGCTGTCGTTATCTCTGTAGTTGCCCTCTAAGTCAAGGCCAACATACTTTTCTATATAGGTTTCAATAGCCGATGCGTGTGCTTGCTTTACTGCCTCTGAGCTGTTTGGTATTCCGCCAAGCTCCTTCTCTGTAGCTGACAGCTTTGACTTATGTCTGTCTGGCCTGTTGATTGAAAACTTTCGATAACCCCTGTTCTTAAAGTGATACAGAAGCCTAGGCTTGTTGTTCTCAGCAAGTATCGGCATACCATAAAAAACACACGACATAAGCACGTCCTCAAAGAAAATCTCTGCCGTCTGCGGTCTTGCAATATACTCTAAAAAGAAATGATTCACTGGGGCATTCTCCATGTGGTATTTAGTGAGTCCATGCAATGAACCGTTAGACCCTACGCCGCCCACAGTCCCTGATATGTCATAAGGGTCACAGCCAAAAGCACCCATATGTTCGTTGCCTGGAAACTTCATGCCGTTCTTCACTATAAAATTATTCTGATATTCTTTTGCAGGCATCCAAGAGACCAAGAACCGACCACGATCATCAGGTGTCCATATCACCTTTGTGTCCTTTTTTCCGTCATGCCAGTGAAATGATCCACGGGTCACAACACCGTCTCTTATCAGGCTATCGTTATAGTCAATTTGTTGGTATATCTTTGTAAGGTTAAATAGTGATGACTTACTTTCGTCTCTAAACGCATGAGATTCAGTCCTTGGAAACTGTCTGTAGTATTCATTGAGGGCGTCCGCATCCCCTTTGAGTGAGGCAACCTCGTTTTCCCAGTAGTTTATGGCTCCCATCCGAATGAGGTTGTTGTCTACTCCAAGGACTGGACTCTCAGGCGTTTCAAACACAGGGTTTCCGTGTCTGTCAATAAAGCCCTCCATGTTCCATTCCATAGGTATAAACAGGTTATACATCCCACTCTTTGTCTGCCCGTTCGAGTTTCTTTTTGTTGGGTCAGAGTCATAGTACAGCTTTTTGAAGTTGTCACCACCCTTGTCTAGCGCATTTGAAGTGGACCCCATCAAGCACTTGCCAATAATCTTACTACCCAAACGAAGACAAGTTTTTGTAACACGCCAGTTGTCTAGTATGTTGTTTGGCTTAATCCACTTCCCGCTCTCGTCATGAACAAGGAGCAATAGCTTCTCTCCGTCATATGAGTTGTCATCTGTATTCTTCCAGTCAATGGTAGTGTCTAGACCGCTAATGTCTGACTTGTCACTCTCATACATGTTCTTCTTAGTGATCTTTGACGCAGGCACTCGGTAGGCTAGCTCCGTCTTTGGTTTGTCCATACCATCCTGGACAGGCTTAAAGAAGAAGGGGTAGTTGCTGGAGATGGGGACCACCTTGTCTGTAAACATCTTCTTCGCATCGGAACCAGTCTTTGACAGGATCCCAATACGCGCATCCTTCACAAGGGTTGCCGTGTTAACGCACTCCGATGAAGACATAAAAGAAAAACCAGAACGACGTATTTTCAAGTACACCATTCCAAACGCCCTATTGTCTGCCTTACAAGCCTCCCAGTAGATAAAAAATATCCTGTTAGCCTCTCGGTAGTCTGGGTGACCAACATCAATCTTTGTCCATTGAAGATACATATAATGAGCGCCAGTAATATATGTTGGCTTACCGTCATTCATAAACCACACGCCATTATCACGACGATCAAACTCAGTCTCTATATAGTCAATCCATTTATGCTTAAACTCCTTAGAGGTCTCGTTCCATTGAAAGATAGACTTAATCCTGCCAAGCTCATTAGTATATTCAAATGGTTCCCAGTATTGGTCCTCTTTTTTTTTGCTTCTAGAAATTACAGTTTCAGGTGTTTTTGGGAGACCAATGTTTAAGCCATTAATATTAATCACATCCCCTAATGTTCCATCCTTTGAGATTACAACAATATCATGGTCATGGTCATATCCATATGCCCAGTTCTTTTTTCGAGGCTTAAAATCAACCTTGTGGTATAAACTATTTTGCTTTTCTTTCCGCAAAGCTGCTTAGGTTTTTAGTATTGTTCACCTCATCAAGCATTGACCTTTCTGCCTCAATCCTTGTAAGTATCTCAAACGCATCAAATATTGCCAGCTTTTTTGTCGCTGCCGCATTCTTTAGACGGTCAGCCGCTATCTCGCTGTCTGGGTTATCTGTGATAATCTTCTCTTCAGCTACCTTGATAAGCTGTTTTACAGCCTTCTCTCCCGCAGAGATTATCTCCTGTTTCATTTTTCTTGTGTCCATCATTTAGTTTGATTGTAATATGATTTGTGAACATCCTATAGAGCTTCTCGCCATCAACCTCAAACTCATATTCAGAGTCAGGCCTATAAGATATCTTGTCTCCCTGTTTAAGGCCATAGCTAAGTAGCTCATCATTTATGTATTTTATATAGCCAACAAGAGGCTGTTCTTGCCCTGCAAAGTCTAAATAGTGCTGCTCTTTTTCTGCGGGCTTTACAAAACAATACTTGTCATGCGTGTGCCATCCATCCTCATTCTTGTACAAGAAGTATTGTTCTGGGTCTATTAAGAAAAGGTCATCCTTTAAAAAGCTTTTTCCGCTCTTCTGATGGCCTTTCATATCATAATAGTACTTAAACACGTTATGATGCACTAAAAGGGTATCCCCTGGCTTTATACGTCCTGTATAGTTAATTGGTGTTGATACAACCTCCGCATAACGGTTTGATACGGTATGATCCTCCTGAGAGACGCTAGTGATAAGCTCTATACCACCAACCTCCTTTAGATTATCGTACCTCCTACCATTGTACGGGCGTACAATAAAGTTAAAAGGTGATTTCATATTTTACTTAGGAACCACAACCAATACAGTCAATAGCTGAGTCTGTTGGTTTAATTCCATTTAATTTCATTTCAATGCTATGAATCTCGTCGGCGATTTCCATCTGCTCGATAAAATCCTTTGTATTTGATTTTGCCTTTGTTAGCCATTCAATCTTGGCCAACAGGTCTTTTTTTTCTTGCTCAGTCATCACTAAAAGTTTATGTTGTACTCTACAGATACTGGCATGCTGGCGTTAAGCTCCTTCCAAAGTAATATCTCATCGTCACGCTCGATCCAAATCTTGTAAGATACCTGCGTAGCGTCAAACTGGATGAGGTGTATAACGTACTTGCCGTTTAAAACCTCTTGCCCGCTAACGTAATGCATAGCGCCGTTCTTGTAGTCTGGGCCTACAGATATCTTTCTGATTTCCATTACCAGGTGTTCTGCTGTATAATTACCCAGGCATATGTTGTTGCGCCTGTCTGCATAGACATCTCCTGGTAACTGTTGTTAGCGTCAGATCGGTAACGAATAGCGCCCGTGTTG